>Ga0209557_1000079_pt1 | contig 62290 bp, 59 predicted proteins | sample SaaInlV_120m_DNA_4_FD_184672 | JGI IMG/M metagenome (GOLD analysis project Ga0209557, IMG submission 184672) | Marine microbial communities from expanding oxygen minimum zones in the Saanich Inlet - Saanich Inlet SI074_LV_10m_DNA (SPAdes) (version 2) | ecosystem: Environmental > Aquatic > Marine... | reverse complement strand
GGCTCTTCGGGGCTGCCACATAGTTTGCGGGTATGGCGAAATTGGTAGACGCACTAGATTTAGGTTCTAGCGCCGCAAGGCGTGGGGGTTCAAGTCCCTCTACCCGCACCATGGTTTGAAAAGGGATGTACTATGCAGGTCACTGAGACCCTGAACGAAGGCTTGAAGCGCGGTTACAATATTGTTGTGACAGCAGATGAGTTGAGCGCAAAGGTTGACGAAAAACTCGTTGAAGCGCGGCCCGAAATTGAAATGAAGGGCTTTCGGAAGGGCAAAGTCCCGATGGCATTGCTGAAAAAGCAATATGGCCAGCGTTTGATGGGTGAGGCCATGCAAGAGAGCATTGATGGCGCCATGTCCAAGCATTTTGAAGACAGTGGCGATCGTCCTGCGATGCAGCCTGCGGTCAAGATGATTAATGACGATTGGAAAGAGGGCGACGACATCCATGTTGAGATGTCCTACGAAGCCTTGCCGACCATTCCAGAGGTTGATCTTAAGAAAATCAAACTGGAAAAAATGATTGCCAAGGCTGATGAGGCCTCTGTCGATGAAGCCCTCGCGAATTTGGCCGAGACTGCACAGGATTTCGCAGATCGCAAAAAAGGCACGAAGGCGAAAGATGGCGACCAAGTGACCATTGATTTTCTTGGTAAAGTCGATGGGGAAGCCTTTGAGGGCGGCGCTGCGGAAGATTACCCGTTGGTTTTGGGATCTAATTCCTTCATTCCCGGTTTTGAAGCACAGCTCGTCGGCGTTAAACTCGGCGAAGAGGTTGAGGTGAATGTCACATTCCCTGCGGAATATGGCGCTGAAAACCTGGCCGGCAAAGACGCGGTTTTTGAATGTAAAATTAAAGCTGTTAAAGCTCCGAAGGCGGCTGAGATCAATGATGAGCTGGCCACTAAGTTTGGTGCAGAAGATTTGGCTGCTTTGAAAGGTCAGATCACAGAGCGTTTAGAGGCCGAATATGCCGGCGCAGCCCGCGCGGTTCAAAAGCGTCACCTCCTTGATGCATTGGATAAGATGGTGAAATTCGAACTGCCGCCATCTTTGGTGGAAGCTGAAGCGGGTCAAATCGCTCATCAACTTTGGCATGACGAAAACCCTGACGTTCAGGGTCACGATCATCCTGAGATTGAACCCACAGATGAGCACAATACATTGGCTGAACGCCGCGTGCGCTTGGGCCTTCTTTTGGCTGAGTTGGGCCAAAAAGCTGAAATCCAAGTCACCGACGCGGAAATGACACAGGCGATGATGAATCAAGCCCGTCAATATCCAGGTCAAGAGCGTGAATTCTTTGAATTCGTGCAACAAAACCCACAGATGCAGCAGCAAATGCGGGCACCTTTGTTCGAAGATAAAGTTGTTGATTACGTCTTTGAATTGGCCACAGTGACCGACAAAGACGTCTCCAAAGATGAGCTTCAAAAAGCCGTGGAAGCAATGGACGACGAGTAAATTGACCTCGCCCGCATCTCCCTTGTGAAGTGGGATGCGGGCAGGGTTTAGCTCTCGGCTACCCGGCTCAAGCTTTCATAGGGTCATCATGCCATCCTTATTTAAGGGTGGCTTTTTTGTGGGCAGGGCTCATGGCAGTTGCGGCCTTGCGCCAAACAAAACGCCGCCCTGAGACAGAGCGGCGTTTAAATGTTTCGACTGGATAGAGTAGGGGCCTTAGGCCTCTTCGTCATCCGATGCGTCACCTGCAGAAGCCTTTGGCGCATCGTCATCGCCAAAGTCATCCATGCCGGCAGCGCCGATATCGTCAAACAATTCTTGAATTTCGAACTCAGCAGCTGCTTCTTCTTCTGCCGCGAGATCTTGGATGGATTTGCCTGCTGCTTGCAGCTCCGCCTCTTCAACCGAACGGGCGACGTTCAGTTCAATTTTGACGTCAACTTCTGGGTGCAGGCGCACAGACACATCGTGGATGCCCAGATCTTTGATGGGCGCCATCAAAACAACCTGCTTTTTGTCCAGGCTGAATCCGGCTTCAGAGGCCGCTTCGGCCGCATCGCGGATGGTAACAGAGCCGTAAAGCGAACCGGCGTCAGAGGCTGAACGAATCACAATAAATTGCTGACCATCGAGCTTGGCAGCCAAGGCTTCCGCCTCCGCTTTGGTTTCCAGGTTGCGCGCTTCGAGCTGTGCTTTTTGCGCTTCGAATGCTGCGATATTGGCATCGGAGGCGCGCATGGCTTTGCCTGTTGGGATCAGGAAGTTGCGGGCAAAGCCCTGCTTCACATTCACAACATCGCCCATTTGGCCCAATTTGGCCACACGTTCCATAAGGATAACTTGCATGTGCTTGGCTCCTTATTTCACAGCGTAGGGCAGCAGGGCCAAGAAACGTGCACGTTTGATGGCGCGAGCCAGTTCACGTTGTTTCTTTGCAGAGACTGCGGTGATACGGGACGGCACGATTTTGCCACGCTCAGAGATGTAGCGTTGCAAAAGACGTGTGTCTTTATAATCGATTTTCGGGGCATTATCACCGGAGAAAGGGCAGACCTTCCGGCGGCGGAAAAATGGTTTTGTTCCCATGACTTAGCGCTCCTTAAGACCGGCGTTCGCGACGTTCACCGCGATCACCGCGGTCGTCACGTTTTTGCATTTGAACGGAGGGGCCTTCTTCGTGGCCTTTCACGCGGATGGTCAACGTGCGCATGACATCTTCATGCAATGCCATCAGGCGTTCCATTTCGGCAACAGCGGCCGAAGGCGCATCTGTTTTCAAAAAGGCATAGTGGCCCTTGCGGTTTTTGTTGACTTTATACGCCATGGTTTTGACGCCCCAATATTCCTGCTCAACAACGGACCCGCCGTTTGCGCTCAGAACATTGGAAAATTCTTCGATCAATGCTTCGGCCTGTGTGTTTGACAGGTCCTGACGCATAATGAAGACATGCTCATAAAATGACATGTGCTTTCCTGTTTTTTAGGTGCGCTTCAAAGATCAGAGTTAAGACCGCAGTCTGATCACGAGAGGCCACACGGGAGAAGGTTTGCCTGCGGATGGCTGCCTTTGCCACAGCTGGGGAAAAGGTGCAAGGTTTATGGCGCATGTCCACGGCTTTAAAATTGATTTTTCATGCGCCCGCCTGGCCTCTGGCCCGCAGCACGCGCGTCGCGGCTGCGGTAAACCGTTGCGGTGCGGCGTGACAGGAGATATGCCAAGAAAAACCGAAGTTTCGAAAGAGGATCAAAATGCGGGCATTTGTTTTTCCAGGTCAAGGGGCTCAGACCATCGGTATGGGTCAAGATCTTGCGGCCAGCTACCCGGCGGCAAAAGCGGTGTTTGAAGAAGTTGATGACGCTTTGGGGCAGGACCTATCGGGTCTGATTTGGAATGGGGAGATTGAAACATTGACCCTCACAGCCAATGCGCAGCCCGCTTTGATGGCGACGTCTTTGGCGGCTGTCCGGGCTCTACAGGCGGAAGGGCTCGGACTTGACGCGGCCTCTTTTGTGGCGGGCCATTCGCTCGGTGAATATTCCGCTCTGGCGGCGGCTGGGGCGATGACCATTGCTGATACGGCCCGTTTATTGCGCATTCGTGGCTCAGCCATGCAGGAGGCTGTGCCGGTTGGCATCGGTGCCATGGCCGCGATCTTAGGATTGGATTTTGCCGCCGTCAGTGCTGTGGCGGCAGCCGCAGCGCAGGGCGAGGTCTGCCAGGCGGCCAATGACAATGATCCAGGGCAGGTTGTGGTCTCAGGTCATAAAGCGGCAGTTGAGCGCGCTGTGGATCTGGCAAAGGAGGCCGGTGCGAAACGCGCTGTGCTTTTGCCGGTGAGTGCACCCTTCCACTGCGCTTTGATGCAGCCCGCCGCAGACCGCATGGCGCAGGCCCTGGCAGAGGTGGAGATCAGCGCGCCGTCGGTGCCTGTGGTGGCCAATGTGCGGGCCAGTGCCGTCTCAGACCCGGAACTGATCCGCTCGCTTTTGGTGGAGCAGGTCACCGGCGCGGTGCGCTGGCGCGAATCTGTGTCCTATTTGGCGGCTGAGGGTGTGACCGAGGTTTGGGAAGTTGGCGCTGGTAAAGCTTTGTCTGGCATGATCCGCCGCATCGACCGGGCGATTGCGTGTCAGGCAATTGGGAGCCCAGAGGGTATCGCCAAGCTGCAAGCTGCTACTGGCGCCTGAGGATCACATTTTGGTCACTGCGCCGGTTGGAAATAATGACGAATTTAGGAGAATCACATGTTTCGTTTGGATGGAAAAAACGCTTTGATCACCGGAGCCTCCGGCGGCATTGGCGGGGAAATTGCCAAGGCGCTGCATGCGGCCGGGGCGCGCGTGGCCCTCTCGGGGACCCGTGTGGAGCCGCTACAGGCTTTGGCCGATGAATTGGGATCGCGCGCAGATGTTTTGCCGTGCAACCTTTCGGATGCCGAGGCGGTGACGGCTCTGCCCAAACAGGCTGCTGACGCCATGGGCAGCGTCGATATTTTGGTCAATAACGCCGGCGTGACCCGCGACAACCTCTTCATGCGCATGTCCGATGATGAATGGACGTCGGTTCTCGATATCAATCTGACCAGCACCATGCGCCTGTGCAAAGGCGTGATGCGCGGCATGATGAAAGCCCGCTGGGGCCGGATCATCAATGTATCATCCATCGTTGGGGCGACAGGCAATCCAGGGCAGGCCAATTATGCCGCCTCTAAAGCCGGCGTTGTGGCCATGTCGAAATCATTGGCCTATGAGGTGGCCACGCGGGGCATCACTGTCAATTGCATCGCGCCCGGTTTCATCACCACCGCCATGACCGACAAATTGACAGAAGATCAAAAAGCGGGAATTTTATCTCAAGTGCCGGCTGGACGAATGGGCAATTCAGGCGAAATTGCGGCCGCTGCCCTTTATCTGGCAAGTGACGAAGCCGGCTATACGACGGGGGCTACGTTACATGTCAACGGCGGCATGGCCATGCTTTAGAAGTTTTTTGCCTATTTGGAATTGCCGGTGACAAAACATTTGCCCCCCGGCCATCCTGTGCTATAGGCGGCGCAACGACGTGATTTGCACCTTTTCGTGCGCACATCGGCCCCCTGTGGCAAAACGGGGATCTACCGCTTCGATGTTGAAGCACATCAAGACCGCAAGTTGTGCGGAGAACAACGGGCGCAAGCCCCGGAATGAATAAGGATCTGAGATATGAGCGACGTCGCTGACCGTGTTAAAAAAATTGTTGTAGAACACCTGGGTGTTGAGGAAGATAAAGTTGTTGATAATGCATCTTTCATCGATGACCTTGGCGCAGATAGCCTGGACACAGTTGAACTGGTTATGGCTTTCGAAGAAGAGTTTGGAATTGAAATTCCCGATGATGCAGCGGAAACGATCCAAACATTCGGTGACGCTGTCAAGCATATCTCTGAAGCCGTTTAATTTCAGCACCTTGAATTTCGATTGCGGCATCCTCTTTGGGTGCCGTTTTCATTTCTGCCCCCGGTAATTATTCCAAAATTGGGGGCTGACCTATGGATAGGTTTAGATCATAATTGACCAGAGATCAAAATTGGAGATCAAGATGCGTCGTGTCGTGGTAACTGGGCTTGGAATGGTATCGCCTTTGGCGGATGGGGTTGAAGCGACCTGGGAGCGTTTGCTCGCAGGAGCCTCCGGTGCAGGGATGATTGAGAAATTCGATACCAGCAATGTGGTTACGAAATACGCCTGCGAAGTGCCGTTGGGCGATGGTACGAATGGCACCTTTAATGGCGATGCCTATTTGGAGCCCAAAGAGCGGCGAAAAATTGATGATTTCATTCTTTTCGGAATGGCCGCCGCTCAGCAAGCCGTGCAGGACAGTGGGTGGATGCCGCAGGCAGATGCGGATCGTGAGCGGACCGGCGTGATGATCGGATCGGGTATAGGCGGTTTGCAAACCATTGCCGAAACGGCTTTGTTGATTGACAAAAAAGGCCCGCGGCGGGTTTCGCCATTCTTTATTCCTGGGGCATTGATCAATCTGGTCTCGGGACAGGTGAGCATCAAATATGGATTTAAAGGGCCGAACCATGCGGTTGTAACGGCCTGCTCGACCGGTGCACATGCCATTGGCGATGCCAGCCGTTTGATTATGTTTGGTGATGCGGATGTTATGGTGGCCGGCGGCGCTGAAAGCTCAATCTGTGAGATTGGTATCGCTGGGTTTAATGCCTGCAAAGCTTTGTCGACTAAATCAGAAGCGGATCCAACAAAGGCCAGCCGCCCCTATGATGCGGACAGAGATGGCTTTGTGATGGGCGAGGGGGCCGGTGTGGTTGTCCTTGAAGAGCTGGAGCATGCCAAAGCGCGCGGCGCGAAAATTTACGCAGAGGTTTTAGGCTATGGCATGTCTGGTGACGCCTATCATATCACAGCCCCATCCGAAACTGGTGAGGGCGGCGAGCGGTCTATGCGAGCGGCCCTGAAAAATGCGGGCCTCGAGCCCCAGGCGATTGATTATATCAATGCGCATGGCACATCGACGATGGCCGATACCATTGAGCTGAGCGCGGTGGAGCGTTTATTGGGCGATGCAGCCTCTGGTGTGACCATGTCATCCACCAAATCATCCACCGGCCATTTGCTGGGCGCGGCGGGCGCAATAGAGGCGATCTTCAGCATTCTGGCCATTCGCGATCAAGTTGCCCCTCCGACCATCAATCTGGACAATCCTGCGGTTCAGACACCGATTGATCTGGCACCAAATGCCAAGGTAGAACGCCAAATCAATGTTGCTCTGTCCAATTCTTTCGGTTTTGGCGGCACGAATGCCAGCGTCATTTTCGGGAAATTTGCATAATATGTGGCGAAATATTGCGTCCAATGCAATAACCTTGATTGTTATCGGTCTCTTCCTGATTGGCGGGGTCATGACGCTTCTCAAAGCGGAGTATTACAAAACTGGCCCCTTAACAGAGGCCATCTGCCTCAAAGTCGAGCCCGGCAGCTCGATGCAGAAAATTTCCGTTTATTTGCGGGATAAGGGCGCGGTTCGAAGCAAAGAATTGTTCAATATCGGAGCTGATTATACCGATAGATCTGGCCGCCTCAAAGCTGGTAGTTTCTTGATCCCGGCGGGCGCGTCTATGGCGGAAATTGCAGATCAAATCACCACCAGTGGCCGCAATACCTGTGGCACGGAGGTGGTCTATCGCGTGGGGGTCACACGCAGCACGGTTTTGGTGCGGGAATTGGATCCGGTGTCGAACAGCTATGCGGAAGTTGCCCGTTTTACCCCCGCTGAGGACACAGCACCGGAGGCCTATCTCCGGGTGATTGACCAAGGCGATACGCGCATTCGGCTTGCAATCGCAGAGGGCACAACCAGTTGGCAAGTGGTCGAAGCCCTCAAAGCCATCGACATTTTGACGGGTGATATTGCACAGATCCCCGCAGAGGGCACCTTGGCACCGGACAGCTACGAGATCAAAGCAGGCGATCTGCGCCAAGACCTGCTCGCGCGGATGCTGCAGGCGCAAGAGCGCCGCCTGGCAGAGGTTTGGGCGCAGCGCGGTGATATCACACCCGTTGAGACGATGGAGGAGCTGCTGATCTTAGCGTCCATCATCGAAAAAGAGACCGGTGTGGCCGATGAACGTTTCACAGTGGCCTCGGTTTTTGCCAATAGATTGCAAAAGGGCATGCCGCTGCAAACGGATCCCACTGTTATTTATGGGGTGACCCTGGGCAAGGGCCCCTTGGGCCGGGGTCTGCGCAAAAGCGAACTGCGCAAAGACACCCCTTGGAACACCTATGTAAACCGTGGTCTGCCGCCAACGCCTATTGCCAACCCGGGCTTGGCCAGTTTGCAAGCGGCGCTGACACCGGCTGAGACGGATTTTATATTTTTCGTAGCCGACGGCACCGGTGGCCATGCCTTTGCGGTGACTCTCAAAGAGCACAATCGCAATGTTGCCGCTTGGCGCAAAATTGAAGCATCCCAATAGCCGTAAGGCTTTGTCAATGTGACCGCTCGCAAAGGTTCTAAAGGTTTTACACCTTTGGGCCAAACTCCTCGCATACCACTTTAAAGCACGGATGCCGCGATGCGGCCCTATTCCGATTACAGTTATCGCAAGCTCAGTGCAGCCTTCGCGGGCAACGGGCTGCGTCCCTATGCGCCGGTGCATTTGGATCAAAAATGGGACGGTACAGATGTTGAATTTTCTTGGATCCGGCGCGCGCGCTTGGATGGGGCCTCTTGGGATTTGGCTGAAATTCCACTGCTGGAAACGACCGAGCGCTATCAGGTGAAAATCTTCTCCGGTGCCCAGCTGTTGCGCCAAGAAGAGGTCAGTCAAGCCCAATGGCGCTACAGCGCTGCGATGCGCTCCGCCGATGGCGCGCATGGTCTGTTAGAGCTGCAAGTGGCGCAGCTCTCTGAAAGTTTTGGCCCTGGATTGTTTCGCAAACTTCGGTTCACTGCTTAACGTGCCAAAGATCTCTAAAACATGCCAGCTCAGGAGGCAGGGAAGGCAGACCCTGCTCGGGCGGCTCGGGTGAGGCCGAGGTCGTTTCGAGAATTCCGAGTGGCCCCGGGTCGCCTATGTCAGGTGAAACATCTGGGCAGATAGGTTGATAAGTTTGGTAATCTGCCTATGTAGTAGCAAACAAAGCCCCACCAGAGGATTGACCCATGGCACAAACAGCAGCGCAATTGGAGACCATAGACCCGGTGTGGGATAAAATGCTACGGCAAGCGCAAAGCGCATTGGCGCAGGAGCCGCTCTTAGGCGCTATGATCCATTCCAGCATTCTGCATCACAGCAGCTTGGAGCAAGCCCTGTCCTACCGTATTGCGCTGAAGCTGGCATCAGCAGAAATGCCAGAGCAAATGCTGCGCGAAATTGCCGATCACACCATCCAATCTGAGGGTCTGGGGGCCTATTCGCGCGCCGATCTCATGGCGGTGCGTGAACGGGATCCAGCTTGCCATAATTTGACGCAGCCTTTGTTGTTTTTCAAGGGCTTCCAAGCCATTCAAGCCTATCGCGTTGGCCATGCCCTCTGGTGCGATGGGCGCAAAGATCTGGCGTATTTTTTCCAATCTCGAATTTCAGAAGTCTTTGGCATTGATATTCATCCCGCAGCCGTTATCGGACGCGGGCTTATGATTGATCACGCGCATTCGATCGTGATCGGTGAGACGGCTGTGGTGGGAGACAATGTCTCAATGCTGCACTCAGTAACTTTGGGCGGCACGGGCAAGCAAGATGATGAACGTCACCCAAAGATCGGCAATGGTGTTTTGATTGGGGCGGGGGCAAAGGTATTGGGCAATATCAAAGTTGGCCATTGCAGCCGGATTGCCGCCGGCTCTGTGGTGCTCCATGAGGTACCGCCCTGCAAAACAGTTGCTGGGGTTCCTGCGAAGATTGTCGGAGAGGCTGGTTGTGAGCAACCGTCTATCACTATGGATCAACTCATAGGTTGAGCGGCCCAAGGGCACGCAGTGTCATAAAAAAACCCGACGCAGCATTGGCTGGGCCGGGTTTTTTGGTGGTTATGAGCCGGCGCTTACGCCAGCATAGACAGGGGATGCTCGAGATTGTGCACAATCGCATCGAGCAATTCGGCGCCTAAAGCCCCGTCAATCACCCGGTGATCCACGGACATGGTCACGGACATGACAGTCGCCACGCTCAGCGTGCCATCTGCGTCCACAACCGGGCGTTTCTTGCCAGCTCCGACCGCGAGAATGGCCCCTTGTGGTGGGTTAATCACCGCATCAAAATTATCAATGCCCATCATGCCGAGATTTGAGATCGAGAAACTACCGCCCTGATATTCATGGGGCGCCAATTTGCGGCTGCGGGCGCGGGCGGCGAGATCTTTCATCTCAACCGCTAATTTTGACAAAGATTTGCTGTCAGCGTCCAGCAGGACCGGAGTGAACAATCCGCCCTCAATGGCAACGGCGACAGAGATATCTGACGCTTCCATCTGCAAAACGCGGTCACCGGCCCAAACTGCATTGGCCGCCGGAACGCTTTGCAGCGCCATGGCGCAGGCTTTGATGATAAAATCATTCACCGAGAGCTTCACACCTCGCGCTGCAAGCCCCGCGTTCACCTCGCTGCGCAGCTTGAGCAGATTGTCGAGCTGAATGTCACGGCGGAGGTAGAAATGCGGGATGGTTTGCTTGGCTTCGGTCAACCGGTCGGCAATCACCCTGCGCATCCCGTCCAAAGATACGGTTTTATAGCTGCGGCCCTGATAAAGTGCTTCCACGCTGGCGGCACTTGCGGAGCTGGGTAGTGCGGCTGCGGGGAGGGAAGCCCCGGCGAGGGGCGCTGCGGCGGCAGAGGAGGCTGCGGCTGCGGCAGGGGCGCCAATCACATCGGCTTTGACAATTCGCCCTTTGGGCCCGGATCCGCTGATCTGCGTCAGATCCAACCCTTGATCGGCAGCAATGCGCCGCGCCAGGGGGGAGGCGAAAATGCGTGTGCCGTCATTCGAGCTCATGGCGGCAGGCGCGGCACTATTTGGCACGCTTGGAGCGGGCGCATGTGCTGTGCTCTCCTCTGCGGCCACAGGAGCAGCGGCTGCGGTGCTTTGAGCTGGCGGCGCGGCGGTAGCATCCGCCGCATCACCCTCTTCGAGCAAAATGGCGATGGCCGAATTGACCTTCACATTCGCAGTGCCTTCGGCCACCAAGAGTTTGCCGATGACGCCCTCATCAACGGCTTCAAATTCCATTGTCGCCTTGTCGGTTTCAATCTCAGCCAAAAGATCGCCAGATTGAACCCGATCTCCTTCAGCAACCAACCATTTGGCCAGGGTTCCCTCTTCCATCGTGGGCGATAGGGCCGGCATAAGAATTTCAAGTGCCATGGGGCGCTCCTTAACGGTAGAGGACAGATTTGGCCGCCGTCATCACTTCATCAGTGGTGACCAGGGCAAGTTTCTCAAGATTGGCCGCATAGGGCATGGGAACGTCTTTGCCTGTGCAGGTTATAACGGGGGCATCGAGATAATCAAAAGCCTCCTGCATCAGAACAGAGGAGATATGGCTGCCAATAGAGCAGACCGGGAACCCTTCTTCGATGGTGACGCAGCGATTGGTCTTTTTCACAGAGTTTACCACCGTGGCGGTGTCCAAGGGACGTAAACAGCGTAGGTCAATAACTTCCGCACTGACGCCCATCTCAGCCAGTTGATCTGCGGCTTCCAGCGCATATTTCATCCCAATGCCGAAGCTGACCAATGTGATGTCATTGCCCTCGCGCCAGATGCGCGCCTTGCCAAGAGGCACGGTGTAATCGGGCAAATCTGGGACTTGGAAACTCTGGCCATAGAGAATTTCATTCTCCAAAAAGATCACCGGGTTGGGGTCGCGAATGGCTGATTTGAGCAGACCTTTGGCATCATCTGCCGAATATGGCATCACGACTTTCAGCCCAGGGATATGGGCATACCAGGCCGCATAGTCTTGGCTATGCTGCGCTCCGACGCGGGCCGCCGCCCCATTGGGGCCGCGAAATACCATCGGCGCGCCCATCTGACCACCGGACATATAGAGGGTTTTGGCCGCAGAGTTGATGATATGATCCATCGCCTGCATGGCGAAGTTGAAGGTCATAAATTCGACAACAGGCTTTAGCCCACCAAAGGCTGCACCGACGGCAATGCCGGCAAACCCATGCTCGGTAATTGGCGTATCAATCACGCGTTTGGAGCCGAACTCATCGAGCATGCCTTGCGAGATCTTATAAGCGCCTTGATATTCGGCCACCTCTTCACCCATGAGGTAGACTGTCTCATCAGAGCGCATCTCCTCGGACATGGCTTCGCGAATGGCTTCGCGCACGGTCAGGCTTTTAAATGACGTGCCGGCCGGCACATCATGTTCGACGACCTGCACAGCAACGGGGGCTTGCGCAGATGCGCTGATTGGCGCTGCCGGTGTTTGCGCAGCAGCGCTGGCTGCTGGGGCGGCCGTCTGGGCCGGCGAGGCGGCATCAGATAGGCTTTCACCCTCGTCAAGCAAAACGGCAATGGCAGAGTTGACAGCCACATTGGCCGTTCCTTCCGCGATCAACAGTTTGCCAATTATTCCCTCATCAACCGCTTCGAATTCCATTGTTGCTTTGTCGGTTTCAATTTCAGCCAGGATATCGCCTGAACTGACCTTATCACCTTCCGCAACCAGCCATTTGGCCAGGGTGCCTTCTTCCATTGTGGGAGACAGTGCGGGCATCAAAATTTCAATCGCCATGGGTTAAGCCTCCGCCTGTGCGTAAATATCTGTCCAAAGTTCATCCAAAGCCGGTTCTGGGCTTTGTTTTGCAAATTCCGCGCTTTCGTTGACCACGGCTTTGATGTCCTTATCAATTGCCTTGAGATCCTCTTCGCTGCAATGTTTACCGGTCAGGAGCAGATCGCGCACATGTTCAATGGCGTCTTTTTCTTCACGAATTTTCTGGACCTCTTCGCGTGTCCGGTATTTGGCGGGATCGGACATTGAGTGGCCGCGGTAGCGGTAGGTTTTGATCTCAAGTATGTAGGGGCCCTTGCCAGAGCGGCAATGCGCCACGGCCGTCTCGCCAGCGGCTTTTACTGCCAAAACATCCATGCCATCAATCGCTTCGCCCGGAATGCCAAAGGCGCGGCCGCGTTCGTAGATTTCTGCGGATGACGTGGAGCGTTGCTGTGATGTGCCCATGGCGTATTGGTTGTTTTCAATCACAAAAACCACTGGAAGATCCCAAAGCGCCGCCATGTTGAATGTTTCGTAAACCTGGCCCTGATTGGCTGCGCCATCTCCGAAATATGCAAAGGTTACCCGGCCATTGCCGAGATATTTATCGGCAAATGCCAGGCCTGCACCGATGGGCACCTGCGCTCCCACAATGCCGTGACCGCCGTAGAAATGCTTCTCTTTCGAGAACATATGCATCGAGCCGCCTTTGCCTTTGGAATATCCGCCGCTGCGACCGGTTAGCTCGGCCATAACGCCGTTGGCTTCCATGCCACAAGCCAGCATATGGCCGTGATCGCGGTAGGAGGTCACGCGCTTGTCGCCTTCCTCAGCTGCCGCTTCGAGTCCCACCACAACTGCTTCTTGACCGATGTAGAGATGACAAAAGCCACCAATCAAACCCATGCCATAGAGCTGGCCGGCCTTTTCTTCAAATCGCCGGATCAGCAGCATTTCGCGGTAGTAATGCAGCAAATCGTCCTTCGAGACATTTGTCTTGCTTGTTTTTTTAGCCGCCATCGGGACCTCGTAAAAATAGTTTAGCGTTAAACTATTCTTTATCACAGGTTGATTGCAAATGTGAACAATTTATTTTATGTAATAAATTGAGGCAATTAGATTGATTTACTGGATGACGATTTCATCGGGGCGAATGAAGCCTAGAATATCACGCGCCTGTTGGTCCAAGAGATCAAGATCTAAATAGTGATCTGATAGGCGCAGAGTTTTGTTTTCAAGTTGGGAAATTGAGCGTTGCACTGTGCTCAATTTTTGCTGCAACTCATCGGCTTCTGCTTGGTAGGCGGCGCGGCGCAAAATGCCATAATCGCCTTGAATGGCGGAAAATATGAAATAGGCGGCCAATGTCAGCGACACAAATGTCACGGCCAGAGGGCCAACTGGAGGGATGCTGCGCTGTCTCATCTACTGCCTATGCCTCTCACGGGCTTTTAAACAGTATGACACGTCAGGCGATCCTTGTGAATCCCCCGATTCGTTTTTCTTTTAAATTTTATCCTGCGATTGAGGCGCGGTAGATCTCATCTATGGTTTGCCCTAAGGTTCGATCAAACTCCGCATCTGTTTGCTCTGCAGATAGCCCTTCGGTGAGGGCGCGGGAGAAGCTGGCAATCATCTTGCTGTTTTGAGACAGGCGCGCATTGGCCTCTGCGCGGCTATAGCCGCCTGAGAGTGCGACAACCGACAGAACGCGCGGGTGTTGGCAAAGGCTGCTGTAAAGATTGGCCGTTTCGGGCAGTGTGAGTTTGAGCATCACTGTTTGATCGGCGGGCAGAGCATCGAGATGGCTCAAGAGCGTATCGCGCAAAATATTTTCCGCGTCTGGCTTTTCCGCAATTGTGATTGAAACCTCTGGCTCCAGAATAGGTGTCAGACCCTGGGCGATGATCTGCGCGCCAATCTCAAATTGCTGCGCAACAATTTGCGAGATGCCCGCGCGGTTGGCACCATGAATAACAGAGCGCATCTTCGTGCCAAAAATGCCCAATGCTGCGGCGCGCTGCAAAACGCTGTCCAGATCTGGCATCGGTTTGAGCAATTGCACGTCTTCGGCTGTGTCTTGCAGGCCCTTGTCGACCTTCAAAAATGGCACAACGCCACGTTGCTGCCACAAATATTGCGGCGCCGGTTGCCCATCGAAATCCCGATCCATCGTATCTTCAAAGAGAATCGCGCCGACCACTTTGCTGCCTGTGAAGTCCGAGGAGCGCACAATCCGGCTGCGCATCGCGTGGATCATATCAAACATTTCGGCATCACTAGAGAAGGCTTTCGCATCAACCCCATAGGCGGCCAGAGCTTTGGGGGTCGAGCCACCGCTTTGATCCAAAGCGGCAATAAAGCCTTGGCCGGCCCGAATTAAGTCTCGTTGTTCTTGATGTGACATGCTGACTACCGACTCAAAGTTGAAGCTATGAGAGAGGTTTAGGCGGCTTGGCGCAAAGCTTCAACATTGGTGGCGCTAACGGTCTGAAATTAGGGCGCTTGGCGATCTTAGGCGGTGAGCGCAGCGACGCCCGGCAAATCTTTGCCCTCCATCCATTCCAAAAATGCACCGCCCGCGGTGGAGATATAGCTAAAGCCCTCGGCCGCGCCGGCTTGGTTGAGCGCGGCCACCGTGTCGCCACCTCCGGCCACCGAAATCAGCTTGCCCATTTTGGTCAGGGTTGCGGCTGATTGCGCTGCGGCATTGGTGGCGCGGTCAAAGGGTTGCAGTTCAAAAGCGCCAAGCGGTCCGTTCCAAATCAAAGTGCGGGCACCGGCCAAACATGCGCCAATGCGCGCGACAGTTTCAGCCCCGGCATCCAGGATCATTGCATCCTCTGGACAGGCCTGGGCATCGACAGTTTGATGCGGTGCATGGGCCGAAAATTCGCGGGCCACAACGATATCAGAGGGTAAAATAATCTCGCAACCCGTGGTTTGCGCGCGCTCTAAAATGCGCCGTGCCGTTTCGGCCAGATCATGCTCGCAGAGGCTTTTGCCCACTGCATATCCCTGCGCGGCCAAAAACGTATTGGCCATGCCGCCACCAATGACGAGGTGATCGACTTGCCCCACCAAATTGCTTAACAGATCCAATTTTGAGGAGACCTTAGCGCCGCCAACGACTGCCACCACCGGGCGTTCGGGCGTGCCCAATGCGGCCTCAAGCGCCTTGAGTTCTTCTGCCATCAACCTGCCGACACAGGCTGGCCGCAACCGGGCCAGAGCTTCGGTCGAGGCATGGGCGCGATGGGCGGCGGAGAAGGCATCATTGCAATAAATATCTCCCAGATCCGCCAAGCGTTGAGCCAATTGCGGATCATTGCACTCTTCGCCCGGTTCGAATCGAATATTCTCGATCAAAACCACTTGGTTTTTGGCAAAAGCGATGGTTTCGCGCGCCTGATCTAGGCTGGTGAATTTCACCGCAACGCCCAGGGCCCGCTCAAGGGCCGGCACGGTGACTTTTAAAGAGAGCTCATCTACGGCCCGTCCTTTTGGCCGTCCGAAATGGGCAATGAGGATGGGCGTCCCACCGGATTTCAAGATATGCTGCACCGTGGGCACGATCCGATCAATCCGCGTGGTATCAGTGACGCGGCCATTTTCGACTGGCACATTGATGTCAACACGGGTGAGCACGCGCTTGCCCATGAGTTGCATGTGATCCAAAGTTTTCCAGCTCATCTCGGTCTCCTTAACTGTGGCTCTGTTAACACCCGATATCGGGCCAAGGTCAACCGGTTGGGTCTTTTCCTTCGCTGGAATTTTCATTAGGTTGCCGGTCAAATCAAAAGGAGCGCCCCAATGGCCGATACGCAGACCAAAGACCTCGAAAATACAATCTTGATGGAATTGAAAGATGGGACAGTCACCATCGAGCTTTTGCCAGATGTGGCGCCGCTACATTGTGAGCGGATGAAAGATTTGGTGCGGACCGGGCAATACGATAATGTGGCGTTTCACCGCGTGATTGATGGCTTTATGGCGCAAACCGGCGATGTGGAGCACGGCAATATGGAAGATAACTTCAACCTGCGCGCGGCCGGCACTGGCGGCTCGAAACTGCCCAATCTGCGGGCTGAGTTCTCCAAACTGCCCCATGACCGCGGCACCATCGGTGCGGCTCGGTCGCAAAACCCAGATTCGGCCAACAGCCAATTCTTCATCAACTTTTCTGACAATCACTTTCTGAACGGTCAGTACACAGTCTATGGCCGCGTAACCTCTGGTATGGAGCATGTGGATGCCATCACCCGCGGTGAACCGGCGCCCAATCCAGATCGCATGATTTCTATGAAGGTGGCTGGCGATGCTTAGGCTCGCCGCAGTTTTCGCATGTATCGCCGGGCCTGCTTTGGCCGGTGGTCTTGAAATTGAGGTCCGTGGCGAGACTGTGACCGGCACGGTCCAAATTGATCTGCTTGAGGATGTGGCGCCGTTGCATTCAGCGCAGATTTTGGCACTGGCAGAGCAGGGCGCTTATGATGGGGTTGTGTTTCATCGGGTCATTGAAGGCTTTATGGCGCAGACCGGTGATGTACGCTTTGGAAAAAATCTCGAAGATATGTCGCGCGCTGGCATGGGCGGATCAGAGCTGGGCAATATCCCAGCGGAATTTTCCGACGTGCCCTTTGACCGCGGTGTGGTCGGCATGGCCCGCTCGCAAAACCCAAATAGCGCCAATAGCCAGTTTTTCATCATGTTCCAGCCGGGCCATTTCCTCAATGGGCAATATACGGTTGTCGGTCGTGTGACCTCGGGGATGGATGTGGTGGATCGCTTGAAACGCGGGCATCCGCAATCGGGCGCGATTGCCGGCCAGCCTGATGTGATGCATCGGGTGACTGCAGTGGATTAAGGAGGGGTGTTTTAGACCTCTTGGCCGTCAATGGCCAAAGGCGCGGTGCATATGCCCCGCGCCTTTTTCATACCTAGCCGTCAAAATTTGCCAATTCGGTGAGGCGCAGCGCCTCTGAGCGGAGTTTGGCGATGGTGGTGAGGTTGACCGGATCAGCCTTAAAGCTGCCCCAGCTTTGCACCAAAGGATCGGCCTCGGTGCCCGGTGCAATCGGGTATTCGTAATTGTCGGACGCGTAAATCTCTTGCGCGGCCGGAGAGGCGAGATAGGTCATCAGGGCCAGTGCCTCGTCCCGATTGGGCGCGGATTTGGTCATTGCCATGCCAGATACATTCACATGCGTGCCCGCACCTTCAAACACTGGAAATTCAATTGAGACGCTGCTGGCCCAGGCTTGCTGTTCGGGATCGGCGAGCATTTTGCCCATATAATATGTGTTTCCAATGGAAATATCACATTCCCCCGCCCAAATCGCTTTGACTTGCGCCCGGTCGTTGCCCTGCGGTTTGCGGGCCAGATTGGCTTTGACCGCTTTGAGCCAAGTCAATGTCTGAGCTTCACCATGGTGATGCAAATAGGCGGCTGTAAGGGCGAGCATATAAGAATGTGTGCCTGAGCGCGTGCAAATGCGTCCCTGCCACTTAGGATCTGCAAGATCTTCATAGCTGGTAACCTCACCTTTGGTGACCCGCTCTTTTGAGGCATAGATGATCCGGGCCCGAGTGGTCAGGCCAAACCATTGATTTTCGGGATCGCGATATGCTGCTGGGATATTTTCTGTCAGGCTGGCATCTATCACCGGCTGCGTAAGCCCGGCAGAGACCACGTTATGAAGCCGTGAAATATCCGTGGTGAACACCAAATCCGCGGGCGAGCGTTTGCCCTCAGCCCGCAAGCGCTCAATCATACCTTTCTTTAGAAAGGCAACATTGACCGCAATTCCGGTCTTTTCGGTAAAGCCATCCATCAAAGGTTTGATCAAGGCGGGTTCTCGGTAGGAATAGACGTTGACCTCCTGCGCGGCCAGTGGCGTGGCAAGGGCAAAGGCGCAAAGGGCGAGGGTGGTGGTGCGAAAATTAGACATAGCTTTCTCCAAGGTTGCTGGGGAAGACTATATCCGAGTATTTTTGTCAGGTCAATACCTGATTATTTTACTAAGGTTTTACCTCCTCCTGTTTCACCACGTTCCAAAGCGCATCCATCTCGGCGAGATCCGACTGTGAAGGCACCCGGCCATCTTGTTGAAGTTTGTCTTCAATAGAATTGAATCTACGCGTAAATTTTTGATTTGCATCTCGCAAAGCCTGCTCTGGATCAATGGTCAAATGCCGAGCTAAATTGGCCATAACGAACATTAGATCCCCAAATTCCTCATGGCGATGCGCGGCGCTCTCGGCCTCCTTAAGTTCATCAATTTCTTCGCGTATCTTGTCGAGCACCTGCTCGACATCTGGCCAATCAAAGCCGACCCGCGCCGCGCGCTTTTGCAATTTGACCGCCCGCGTCAATGCGGGCAAACCCAGAGCAACCCCGTCCAAAGTGCGGGTTTGATCGGCTTGAGCGCGCTCTGCGGCCTTGATGGTTTCCCAGTCTATGGTCTGCTGCTCTGCGGTTTTATCGCGCGACTGATCGCCAAATACATGCGGATGACGGGCAACCATTTTATCGCTGATCGCATCGGCGACCGTGTGAAAGGTGAAAAGTCCCTCCTCCTCTCCAATCGCGGTGTGATAGACTGTTTGCAGCAGCAGATCGCCCAGCTCTCCTTTCAAATCCGCCATATCTCCGCGCGCAATGGCATCGGCGACCTCATAGGCCTCTTCGATCGTATAGGGGGCAATGGAGCTGAAACTTTGCTCAATATCCCAAGGGCAGCCCGTGTCAGGGTCGCGCAGGCGACGCATGATATAAAGCAGGCGTTCAATACCCCCATTTTTTACGTGTAGCAGATCATCATTCTCCATTGCCTTGCTCCCTCAATTCCGCTTTTCTTGGCCCATAAGGAGCCAGCCCATGCCAATCGTCAACCGTATCGCTGAATTTGCTGAGGACATGAAAGCCTGGCGCCGTCATTTGCATGAAAATCCAGAGCTTGGGTTTGACTGCCATGAAACCGCCGCTTTCGTGGTGGAGCGTTTGCAAGAGTTTGGCATTACCGAAATTCATACTGGTATTGCGCAATCTGGGCTCGTGGCTTTGATACATGGCCGCGCCCCTGGCCCGGTGATCGGCCTGCGCGCCGATATGGATGCGCTGCCAATTGAGGAGGCAACCGGGGCGGCTTATGCCAGTCAGGTTCCAGGCAAGATGCATGCCTGTGGCCATGACGGGCATACCACCATGTTGCTGGGCGCGGCGCGCTATTTGGCCGAAACGCGTAATTTTGCCGGCACTGTGGCCTTAATCTTTCAGCCAGCCGAGGAGAATGGCGGCGGCGGTGAGGTTATGGTGCAAGAGGGGCTTATTGAGCGTTTTGCAATTGACAGTGTCTACGCGCTGCATTGTGAACCAGGTGCCCCAGTTGGGCAGTTGAGCACGACGCCCGGTCCGATCATGGCAGCGGTGGACACATTTGAAGTGCAGATTACCGGCCAGGGCGGTCATGGGGCCATGCCGCATTTGGCTGTTGACGCCATTCCGGCGGCAGTGTCGATTACCCAAGCGTTTCAAACCATCGTGAGCCGCAATCACAATGCGGTTGAGGATTTGGTGGTGAGCGTGACGCAAATTCACGCAGGCACAATAGATAATGTCATCAATGACAGCGCCTTCATCGGCGGCACGGTGCGCAGTTTTGCCCCTCCGGTACAGGATATGGTCGAGCGGCGGATGCGTGAAATTTGCGCAGGTCACGCGGCGGCCTTTGCGGTCGATGTGACATGCACCTATACCCGCGGCTATCCCGCCACGATCAATATGCCCGAACACACTGCCTTTGCCAGCCAGGTGGCCGAAGAGGTTTGCGGGACGGCTCTTCTTGAGACAGACCGGACCCGCGAGATGGGGGCGGAGGATTTTTCCTATCTGCTGGAAAAAAGGCCGGGGTGTTATTTGTTTTTGGGGCAGGGAGAGGGGGCCGCTTGGCACAATGCGGCCTTTGATTTTAATGATGAGGTATCCCCGGTCGGGGCCTCATTTTTTGCGCGTTTGGTCGAACGCGCACAACCTTTGGAGCAATAAATGGCACTGAAAGATGCAGCAAATGACGTGGATAATGCGATTACGGGCGAGGGCTACAAAGGCATGTCTTTTGAAAATGCCTTCGGTGGTGCCCTATCTTTTATGCGTCGTCGCTATTCAAAAGATCTGGCGGGCGTAGATCTTGCGGTCACGGGCGTGCCGTTTGATCAGGCGGTGACCAACCGCCCCGGCACACGGCTGGGTCCGCGGGCCATCCGGGAGGCGAGCAGCTTGCAGCCTTGTGATCCGCCCTATGGCTGGGATATCAACCCATTGGCGGAGTATAACATATGCGATTATGGAGATCTGGCCTTTGATTACGCCAATATCCCCGCCTTTCCCGCAGCTCTTCAGGCGCATATTTCTGGCATTCTTGAAAAAGCGCCAGGCACTTTGACCCTTGGCGGGGATCATTACATCACCTTTCCAATTCTGCGGGCCTATGCGGAAAAATTTGGTCCCCTGGCTTTGATCCAGTTTGATGCCCATTCCGACACTTGGCCAGATGATGATCCGGCTCGAGTGGATCACGGCACGATGTTTTATAAGGCTGTGAAAGAGGGGATTGTGGATGTGAAACGCTCGGTTCAAATCGGCATTCGCACCCAGAATGATTACGACGCCGGGGTGCATGTCATTGATGCGCCGCGCGTGCATGAGCAGGGCTGGGCGGCCACTGTGGCGCAGATTAAACAGATTGTTGGCGATCACCCAACCTATCTGACCTTTGATATTGATTGCCTTGACCCGGCTTTCGCACCGGGCACGGGCACGCCGGTGTGGGGTGGTCTGTCGTCGGCGCAGGCCGCTGCTATTTTGCGCGGCTTGCGCGGGATCAACATGAAAGGTGGCGATGTGGTCGAAGTCTCACCACCCTTTGACACCACCGGCGCCACGGCGATTGCGGGGGCGCATGTGGGTATGGAGTTGATGTGCCTTTACTGTTGGAACCTGCGCGCAGGCCGCGCGTAAGCCCTTTCAAACCTGTCTATGGGCTTGTGTCCTAGAACAGTTGCAAAGGCCGCTGCAAAACGGCAGGTCAACATAAGATGAGACGGCGCAGCCCGGTCTTGCCACTGGGCAAAACCTTATGGTGTGGCGGCTGGCTCATGCAGAGCTCTGTATCCGTTTCGCCGCCCATGGGGCGCCTTTGATCCCTAAATTTCCCCAGCCTTCAAGCTTGGTGGCTAAGTTTTGCATTGCCACAGCGCGGCATCCCCCGCAAACTCTGGGCAAAGACAAAGGATATGCGCATGCCCAACCAACCAATTTCCGGTAATGATTTGGCCCGTTTTGCCGGGCCGCAAACCTTTATGCGCCTGCCGCAAGCACAAAGCCCAGAGGGATTGGATGTTGTTGTGCTGGGCATCCCTATGGATATTGGCACCTCTTGGCGGTCCGGTACGCGGTTTGGCCCCAAGCAAATTCGCCAAGAAAGCGCGATGATCCGGCCGTATAATTTACAGACAGGCGCGGCACCTTTTGACAGCCTGCAAGTGGCAGATATGGGCGATGTTGCAATCAATACCTTTAGCCTGGCTGAGAGTTTGAGCATTATTGAGCGGACCTACGACGGTTTGCACGACTACCCTGTGGTGCCGGCCACGCTGGGCGGGGATCATTCTTTAACCCTGCCGATCCTGCGTTCGATTGCCAAAAAGCACGGGCCTGTGGCCTTGGTGCATGTGGACGCGCATGCGGATGTGAACGATGAGATGTTTGGAGAGCGGGAAACCCATGGGACGGTATTCCGCCGCGCTTTTGAGGAAGGGCTGCTTGTGCCGGAGTTGGTCTATCAAATCGGCTTGCGCGGCACCGGCTATACGGCTGAAGATTTTTCTGAGGCCGCCGATTGGGGCTTCAATATGATCACGGCGCCAGAAATTTGGCACAAATCTCTGACCCCCCTGGGCCAGGAGATTCGCCAAGCCATCGGAGATCACCCCTGTTATCTGACCTATGATATCGACAGCCTCGATCCGGCCTATGCCCCGGGCACCGGCACGCCAGAGATTGGCGGGCTGACCACGCCGCAGGCTATGGAACTGATCCGCGCTCTCCGCGGATTGAATATCGTTGGGTTTGATATGGTTGAAGTGAGCCCTATGTATGACACTTCGGGCAATACGGCCCTAACGGCGGCGAATTTGATGTTTGAGATCTTGAGCATCCTGCCCGGTGTTGCTTATCGTTGAGGGGCTAACTTTTGATAAAAATTCTGGTGGTGGCGCTGGCGCTTTTTGCCGGCTTGCAAGTTGTGGCGCGCTTCTGGCCGATTGTGCATTCCGACTGGCCGGGCGGGCCTATGGCGCCCGGAAAAAGAGTACAAACGCATCTCAGCGGTTTGTATTTACGCCGTGATGATCTCGATTTTGCGCAGATCAAAAGCCGCATTTTGGCCAATCCGCGCCACGAGATCCTGACGTTGGAACCTCGGCTCAAAGTGCTCCTGCGATCCCGCGTCTGGGGTTTTAAAGACATTGTCGAGCTGTGGCGCGATGAGAATGGCACGCATCTGCGTGGTCACTCTAGTTTCGGTGGATTTGACTGGGGCAGCAATAAAAAACGGATTGAGGCCTGGATTGCCCGTTAAAATCGCCTGCAAAGCCCCGGTCCCTCTTGACGCCGCAGGCGACATAGGCGAGCTGAAGGCATGATAGCAGAAGAGACATTACAGCAAATCATCCAAAGGTTTGAGTTCATCGAAGCTCAAATGGGAGAAGGTGCCGGCGATATTGCCAAATTGGCCAAGGAATATTCTGATTTACGGCCAGTGGTCGAAGAAGTGCGGGCCTATCAGACTTTGCTGCGCGATATATCTGATGCGGAAATGATGATGGATGATCCAGATATGCGCGAGCTGGCGGCAGAAGAGCTGCCCGTGCTCCGCGCCGCATTGCCCAAGGCCGAGCATGATTTGCAGCTGACGCTCTTGCCGAAGGATGAGGCCGATGCGCGTCCGGCGATTTTGGAAATTCGTCCTGGAACAGGCGGTGATGAAGCTGCGCTTTTTGCCGCCGATTTGATCCGCATGTATCAGCGCTATGTTGAGGCCAAAGGCTGGGGCTTTGATGTTATTGAACATCAAGCCACAGAGCTGGGCGGTGTGAAAGAGTTTGTCGCCCATATCAAGGGCGAAGGGGTTTTTGCCAAGCTGAAGTATGAAAGCGGCGTGCATCGGGTGCAGCGCGTGCCCAGCACAGAAAGTGGCGGGCGCGTTCACACCTCAGCGGCCACAGTGGCGGTATTGCCTGAGGCGGAGGATGTGGATATCCACATTGATCCAAACGACATTCGCATTGATACCATGCGCGCCAGCGGGGCCGGGGGTCAGCATGTGAACACCACCGATTCTGCGGTGCGCATCACCCATTTGCCCACCGGATTGATTGTGGTCAGCGCAGAAAAATCACAGCATCGTAACCGTGAAATTGCCATGCAGGTGCTCAAAACCCGGCTTTATGATCTGGAACGCGAGCGGGTGGATGGGGAGCGCTCTGCCAACCGCAAATCACAAGTGGGATCTGGCGATCGCTCAGAACGGATCCGTACCTATAATTTCCCACAGGGTCGGATGACCGATCATCGCATCGGTCTCACGCTCTACCGGCTTGAGCAAATCTTACAGGGTGATTTGGACGAAATCATTGATGCGTTGACCTCAGAGGCGCAAGCGGCCTTGCTGGCGGAAATGAACGGATGAGCCAAAGTTTCCAGACGGCCTTGACCCATGCCGGGCAAAGGCTTTCGGGCGCCGGTATTGAGGAGTTTCGACGCGAGGCGCGCATTTTATTGGCTTTTGTGGTGGGTTTAGACCCGCTGCAAGTCTCTATGCGGCTCGAAGACGTGCTGAATGCCGAACAATCTGCCAAGCTAGAGGCTGCTTTGAGGTCTCGGGTGGCGCGTGTGCCGATGTCGCATATTTTGGGCTACCGCGACTTCTACGAACATCGTTTTATCGTCACCCCCGATGTTTTGGATCCGCGACCGGAAACCGAAGATCTGGTGGCGCGCGCGCTATCGGCCCCGTTTGAAAATGTCCTGGATCTTGGGACAGGGTCGGGCTGTATCATTCTGTCGCTCTTGGCTGAAAATTCATCGGCGCGCGGATTGGCCGTGGATCAATCGGCACAGGCGCTTGAGGTGGCGCGCCGCAACGCTGAAAATTTGCGCTTAACCGATCGCCTGCGGTTTTGCCGATCTGACTGGTGTCGGGAGCTTCCCGCCGAGCAATTTGATCTTATTGTCTCCAATCCGCCCTATATTCACCCGGCTGCACTGAAAGGCCTATCACCGGAAGTGCATCACGAGCCGATATCTGCCCTGACTGACAATATAGATGGGTTGAGCCATTACGAGACGATTGCCCATCAAGCGCATGGGTTTTTAGCGCCTCAGGGCCGGTTGCTGTTTGAAATAGGCTATGACCAAGGGGCCGCGGTGGCCGAGATCCTGCGCAAAGAAGGCTATGGCGACATCGCCATTTTGGAAGATTTGGACCATAGACCGCGGGTTGTTTCCTGCCGGGCTCGGGCGGAAAAAATGGAATAATCGGAACAAATAGAGATTTTTTGCTTGCTGATTTGGGCCAAACATGTTTTGTAACGAGCGTCGAGACCATGCGCAGGCATGTACGACATGAAACCCAATCATGACCAATTGCAGTTATTACTTAATCGGTCCGTCGCCAAATAGGCTTTTTCAAAACATGAGATCTTCAAAAACGCGCCCTCGCTCGAAGAATAATCGTAATAATCACAATCGCTCCGGCGCGAACATCATGAACCGCGTGTTCGATAGTTCAGGGCCCGAAGGCAAAGTGCGTGGCACGCCGCAGCAAATTATTGAAAAATACCAATTGCTCACCCGCGATGCGCAATTGTCAGGTGACCGTGTGGCAGCTGAAAACTTCCAGCAGCACGCAGAACATTACATGCGGCTCTTGGCAGATGCCCAGCGAGAAATCGAGGCACGCCGGGACCAGCAAGATCGCGAGAATCGTGAGAAACAAGCTCAGCGGGATCAGGAACGGGGTGAACGCAGCGATCGCGCGGAACCGCGACGCAATCGCGGCGATGATGAAGCTGCCAAGTTGCCCTCTGCCTTGGACGTGGCTGATTTTTCAGATGCACCGCAGCCGGATTTGGCACCTTTGAACCCGGCCGATTTGGCGCAAACTCCCCCGATTGAGCCGAGCAAAACTGCCGAGCCTGCCAAACCGCGCCCGCGCCGTCGGCCCGCCAAACCGGTCAGTGAGCCGGCACCGGAGGCTGATGCAGCCGCCACGCCTGCACCTGTTTCAGAAGAATAATTCAGGCCTCTTTCGGCTCAACAGGTCTCAGCCCTGCGCGCGCAGCCCGGTGTTGCCACCGGGCAAATGGAGTGGCGGGGTGGCAAAATTATGCAGAGGTCTGACTCCTCTGCCGGTGTTTGATCAGGTATTTTTTACAGTTATTTCGCCAACCTGCGCGCCAAGGCGCAGAATCCTTCAAGAGATATTTCTTCGGCCCGCGCGGTGGGCTCCAGTCCCGCATCTCGCAGTGCGGTTTCAATATCCGGAGCGGCAGACTTCAGGCTCGAACGGAGCATCTTGCGGCGTTGATTGAACGCCATAGCCACGGTGGACGATAAAAGCCCCGCTGGCGCTGGAAATCTCGGCTCTGCCAAAGCTTCGAGATGCACAACGGCCGAATGGACTTTCGGTGGCGGGGTAAAGGCTTCCGGCGGCAGTTCCATGACCACAGAGGGGTTGCTCTTCCATTGGGCCAAAATACCAAGCCGCCCATAGGCCTTTGTGCCTGGCTTTGCGATAATTCGCTCAGCCACCTCTTTTTGAAACATTAAAGTCAAACTGCTCCAAAATGGTGGCCAGTCTTTCGGTGTCAGCCAGCGAACCAAAAGTTCGGTGCCCACGTTATAGGGCAGGTTGGCCACCACACGAACCGGTCCGGTGAGCTGGCCGCGGATGTCAAAATCCAATGCATCGGCGTTGAACACATCCAAACGGCCCGGATAGGTCGCAGCAATTTGCGCCAGAGCCGCCATGCAGCGCGGATCTTTCTCTAAGGCCACGACCCGGCGCGCGCCAGCGGCCAAAAGCCCGCGCGTCAACCCGCCCGGTCCGGGCCCCACTTCTAAAACATCATGACCACTGATATCTCCGGCCAGCCTGGCAATTTTTGATGTCAGGTTGAGATCCAGTAGAAAGTTTTGCCCCAAAGATTTTTTTGCGTCCAATCCATGGGAGGCAATCACGTCGCGCAGTGGCGGAAGATCGTCAATTTGCATTCTGGCGCGCCCTTATCATGCGATCTGCACAGCTTATCGCTTGAACCATTGAAGAGGCATCCGCAAGGCCTTTACCGGCAATATCAAAGGCGGTGCCATGGTCGGGCGAGGTCCGCACGATTGGCAGCCCCAAGGTGACATTCACGCCGCCGGAAAAATCCAAGGTTTTAATCGGGATCAAGGCTTGATCATGATACATGCACAGAGCCGCGTCATAGCCGGCGCGCGCCTTTGCGTGAAACAGCGTATCTGCGGAATGGGGTCCGGTGATGGCCAGCCCAGCGTTTTGCAGCTCTGCCACCCAGGGGGTGATTTGGTCAATATCCTCCCGGCCAATCTTACCGCCTTCGCTGGCATGTGGATTGAGCCCGGCGACGCTGATGCGCGGCTCTGCAATGCCAAAATCATGGCGCAGGGCCTCATGCAGGATGTGAGCGGTGCTGTGAAACATCTCTTTGGTGATCGCCTGAGGCACATCGCTGATCGGGATATGAATGGTGAGCGGCACGACCGAAAGCGCCGGGCAAGTCAGCATCATCACAACCTGCTCAACATCGCACAGATGCGCCAGAAATTCCGTATGCCCGGGAAACTGAAACCCGGCTCCGTCTTGCAAAATCGCCTTATGAATGGGCGCAGTGCACAGACCGGCCATCTGTCCGGCCTGGGTGAGCCGCACCGCCTGTTCAATGGCCGCAATGACCCCGGCCGCATTGCGCGGATCTGGGCGGCCAGGATGCGCGGGTTGGGCGAAATCTATGTGATGCAGCCATATGTGATCTGCAGGCGGCGGTGCCGTATTGGGCTGAAACAGCGTGATCGGAACGTCTCGCGGCAAATGCCGCTGATCGGCAAAAAGGACCATAGGGATCTTGGTGCCAATCTCTTTCTGCGCGGTTCTAAATATTTCAAGCCCAATACCAGCGGGATCGCCGCAGGTGACGGCAAGGGGCGCGCGTGTGGTCGTATCTGTCATCACCAAAGCACCTGTACCAAAAATCAAATTTCAAAGCGCCAGGAGCCAAGTCTTCTGGATTTGAAACTTTGTTAAACCATCACCGCAGTTGGGCGTTAATGATAGACGATATCTGCGCTGGCGCGCAGCTCGGCGAGAAAGCCGTCGGCCAGGCTTGAGATACGTGCAGAGCGCAGGTTATCTGCAACTTGGCCCCGCGAGACATCTTCTAGCGCTGCATAGACCCGCGCGCAGAGCATGACAATTTCGGCGTGATCTCCGGCCGCTGCTGCTGCCGGCATCTCATCAATTTCATTCTTATCCAACCCCATCAGCCGCAGGGATAGGGCTTGGGACATTTGATCGGGGCTTTCAGACCGAATTGTCAAGGAGAGCGAGGGATCGTCTTTGGCCGCGCCGTAAAAATCATCACAGGTATCGGCCATCTGCGTGGCCGCTTTCACAGCATCCGCCGGTCCCTTTAAATGCGCGTATTCAATGGCGGAAATCTCTGGCGATTGCGCTGTGGTCTCGGCCACATCACGCAGTTGAAACAAGACGATGGCATTTTGCACCTCAAGCGGGGTGGTGATCTGACCTGGGCGCAAACCGGAAATAATAGGCCGCAGACCATCGGGCAGGTCGCTCAGATTGGCCCATTCCAGCCGACCACCATTCACGCGCGATTGCGCAACCGACAGACGGCGGGCTTGTTCGGAAAAATCGGCGGTTGAGCTGATGCGCCCCAAGCGTTCCGCAGTTTGACGTGCGTTGTTCAGCTCCTCGGCAGAGCCAGCTGGTAACACAATCTCAGTCAAGAGCACTTTGACCCCGCCCTGAGCCCCGGCAGAGGCAAGCGCGCGGTCAATTTCTGCTTCACTCGGTGCGCTGCGGGCTGCAAAGCGGGCACGAATAAGTTCGCGCCAGGTCACCCCAACCATGATGAAATCGCGGTAAGTTTGCTCATCAACGCCGCTTTGCGCCAGAGTTTCGAGCAATTGTTCCAGCTCGAGATTGGCATTGGCCGCAAAATCATCCATGGCGCTCAGCAGCTCTGCGCCGCCCAGCTTAATTCCAGCCCGATCAGCGGCGGCCATTTTCAAACGATCTTCAATCAAACTGTCGCGCGCCTGCTGGGCCATACCAGAGGAGCGCTGCAAAATTTCCAAAAACCGCTCGCGTTGTTCTAACTCATAGGCTGTGATGGCGGCCCTGTTTACGGAAATCACCGGATCAAACAGCCCTTGCGCCTGAGCGGCGCTTTGGAGCGAGCCGATCAAAACAAGAGCTGCTAGACCGATGCGCCGGGTGATCTTGATCATTTCAAACCTCGTTTATGATGCGCCGCAGTGACGGCTTTTCTTTATGTTCCTGACGCCAGTAGAAAATCCAGCCAGTTCTACACTCAGACCAAATTCAGTTTTATCTGTCAACGTGGTGGATGTTGCAAAGCGACGCGAAGCTGAAAAATCCACGATAACGCATTCATTTGCATATTCTAACCCGAATTCGAATTTGGACGCCTCACCAACTGAGGTGTCAAATTGAAATTCTGACGTCGAGAGCCAATCGGGCAAAAATCGATAGTTCCACTTCAATGCAAGCGAGCTTAACGCCACCTGGCGATTTTCCGCCTCATCGGCGGTTAAGCCAACATAGGTGGCGTCCAGTTGATGTTTGCCCGTGTGCCAGCTGGCGCGGATTTCAGATTTTTTGAGCCGACCGAAATCTTCCAGCAAGCTGCGCGCGACCAACTCCATACCAAGGGAGGTTTGGACTTGAGCGGCGAGCAGCCAATCGCTGACATGGCCGCTGAGACCTGAGGTCTTGGTGAAATTGTTGGTGCTATCTGTTCGATAGATTCGGCCAATCTCCCAGCCAATCTTGGTTTGATTTGGATACTCAATGCCGCCCGCAAGCCCGATATTCAGGCGAAGACCCGTTTCAATCAAATCGAATCCCGGTGCGCGATTGAAGCGGAACAGATTGCCCTCGTCAAATTCGACCTGCGTGCTGTCCTGATTGGGAATAGGATCCGCATCTGAGATCACCCCCGCCAATTGGATGCGCGGTTCGAGCCGCTGCACGGCCCCCCCGGAAAACCTCCGGGCGAGGGGCCAGCGCAGGCCAAGTGCGCCGCCGCTGGTGATCCGAGTGATGAAAGGCGCGATATCTTGGTGCTGGCGCACAAGGTAATGAGATGCTTCCAGCTCCGTGGCGAGATCTACAACGACCCCCTCGGGCAGCACCCAGTCGCGGTGATATTTGGCCAGCGATGACAGGCGCAGCGTGTCATAGCCGTCAACCTCATCGCCGCTATCTGGCCCGTCAACCGGCGATGTGGAGGAGCGGTAGCTGGTCAATAGGCTGGCTTCTAGATCAAAAACACCGCCTAAACCATTGGGATATATTCGATTTTGCGCGATGGCTTCGGTGACCAAAGTGGGTTGGGTGGCATTGCTCTCGCTGTCACGCAAGGAATGATAATTGGAAAATCGCAGCTCTATGTTGCGGCTTTTTTGGGTGCGCACAAGGGTGACTTTGTTTTCCAACCTGTCAATTTCTTTGACGTCATATTCAAACAAATAGGCCGGATCACTGGTGCTTTGCACCTGTCCGCTGAATGCATAGCCCGTGTTTAAGTCAAAATTGGCCGTGCCGAAGAGATAGCCGCGATCCTGGCCCGCAAGAAGCGTGTCGCGCGAATAGGCGCCCTCAAGCGCGATGCTCCCCGTATGAAAGGCTTGGCGATATCTCAGGCCCAGGGTCTTGGTGCGCGAAGAGACCATTGGCGAAAGAGTGAGGTCGCGATGATCGCCAATTTCAATGAAATAAGGCACGCGAATTGCGGTCCCTAAAGTCGTCGAGGTGGTCAGCTCTGGAACCAAAAACCCGGTGGCACGCTTTAAGCTGGGGTCGGGCAGCCGCAAATAGGGAAAGAAAAATACGGGCACATCCATCACCCGCAATTGTGCCTGATCAAAATAAATTTGCTTTTCTGCGCTGTCATGTACGATCCGCTTGGCACGGATTTGCCAAAGTGGCGTCTGACCGGCGCAGATAAAACAAGAGGTGGCAGAGACATGCGACGCTTGACTATAGGTTGCATTCACGCGGGAAATCTGTGCCGCGGCAATTTGCACTTGCTGGCTTAAGATGATCCGGGCGCTGGTGATGATCCCCTCTGAGAGATCGGAGGACAGATCGGCTTGATCGGCCAATATAACTGTTCCGCTGCCGTCATGCAGCCTGATGGGACCGGATAGCGACAAGCGCCCTTCGCGGCTCTCATAGGTGATGGTCCGAGCGCTGATCTGAACGCCGTCATGCCAGACAGTCACGGACCCGCTGGCACGCAGGGCGCCATCGGGTGAAATGTCAATACGGTCGGCAACCAAATGGGCCGCGTCCTGTGCCCAAAGTGCCTGCGCGCCCATCGACCACAGGACTGTAAGAAGAAACCATCTCATCTAGCCGTCCTCTGTGTGCAAAAGAAACGCCAAGGACAAGCCAATGGCGGCAATGGGCGGAATCCAGGCCGCCCAAATTTCTGGCAATTGGCCATTTTCACCGAGGATTTGGGCGAAATTGCGTAGAAAATACAGGCCAAAGCCAAACAGCAAGGTCATAAGCACGCGTAGACCCGTCCGACTTTGCCGGCCGTGTCGCATCGTAAACCCAGCACCGATCATAACGATCGAGGTGAGAAATAAGGGCAGTGCCATCTCCATATGAAACCAAACCCGATGACGCCTGGCGGAAAAGCCAGCTTTTTCCAGCTGGTTGATGAAGGCGGGCAATTGCCAGATCGGTATTGAAGATGGGCTGCCAAAGCTGTCCTGAATATGGTCTTTGGTCAATTCGGTGGGAATTTTATACTGTCTTTTCGTATCTGCCTCCGCCTCTGGATTGCCCCTAAGTCCCAGTTGCCATTCTTTCGCATTGATAAGATTCCAATACCCATCTCCTAAAGTCGCCGTTGTGGCTGCAATGCGACGGGTGGCCTTGCCGCTCAGGTCAAACTCGTAAAGCGCCACGTCAAACAAGCGCGTGCCATCCAAATTGCTGCGTTTGGCATGTATGACCGTTTGCGCCTGCTCGTCGCCCTGGCGCAACCAAAGCCCGGTGCTTGAAACAGAGACGGCGCTGACCCGTGATGAAAAAAAACTCGACAACAGCTGCTCATATTTTTTCTGTGTACCGGCGACGATTGGGTTGATTATGGCGATTGCAATAAGCCCGATCAGCAATGATGTGAGGATCGGACCATATAGGGCGCGCAAGGCAGAACGCCCAGCGGCCCGCGTCACCACCAATTCACTGCTGCGCGCCAGGTTCAAAAACAACATGATCGAGCAAAGCACTGTGACCAATGGGAGCATTTGGTAAAGCGTGGCCGGCACATTGAGCGCCACCAAATGCGCTTTTTGGCTCAGCGTGATCTCCATTCCGCGAAATCGGCGCAATTGTTCTATGAAATCCAATAAGATGACCAATACCAAGAACCCACCCAAAACATAGGTAAAGGCCAGGGCAAAGCGGCGGGCGAAATACAAATGCAAAATCATACGCCCGGCACCTTTTGCGAGACCCATATTTGATCGGATTTGAAGATGATGCTGTAAGACAGCACCGCGCCAAACACAGAGGGCAGGTATAAAACCCAAAGCGCCGCGTGATTTTGGCGGCTGTAGTCTAAACAAAGACCCTCAATAAATTTTATCAAAATCAGATATATAACCGCCATCAAAATCGGACGCCAGTGGCCAAAGCGGCTGTAACGGGCCGTGACCATCACCGCAAAACCAATCAGCACCAGGCATATTGACAATAACGGTCCTGCCAATCGCTGATGCAGCGTAAAGAGCATGTCAAAGCGGGCGCTTTGCGCCATATCTGGCGCGCTCATCAGCTTTTGGATCAGCTCCAGGCTGGTGAAATGCTCTGCGCCCTTGGGGGCTGTGCCGCCTGGGCTGACGATTTGACCAATATTTACGACGAAATCATTAAACTGGGTGACCGCGAGTTTTTCGCTGCTCAGATCGAGGTTCTGAATCACACCGTCAATCAACACCAAGCGCGGCCCAACCTCCGAACGCACCAAAAAGGCTTTGGCCGCTGAATATGTAATATTTTTGCCGGGGCTGGAGGCATCATTGAGGAAAACGCCTTCGAGCTGACCTTCTGCGGTGATATGGCGTAGGTAAAAGGTAATGGTGTCACTCGGTGTTAGGAACTTGCCCTCGGTCAACAGCCTTGCGGTGAGGTTTTCAGCAACTTCCATCTGCCTTTGATGCAGCTGCGCTTGGCTAATCGGCACCAGGATGCTGCTGAGCACGAGGGTTAAGACCGCAAGGCTCACCGCAAAGCCCCAGACGGGCTTGGCAATCTGCGCCACCGACAGACCCGCAGTCTGCATCACCACCAATTCGCGGTCTGTCATTAGGCGATGGACCACATAGATCACCGCAGCAAATCCGGCGATTGGGGCGATTGCAAATATCATCCAAGGCAGGGTGAGGGAGGTGAACTCCAAAAAGACCAATGCCGATTGGCCATCGGCAATCAGCCGATCAAATAAGCGCACCGCGCGGTTGATCCAATAAATCAACACCAATACCAATGCAAAAAACCCAAACATTGTGAGCAATTGCTTTAGAATATATGTGTTGATCCGCCCCATATGGCCCCCGCAGTGATCTTGTGTTTACTGCTAAAGGAAATTGCACAGAACAGAAACATGAATCTGGTCAAAATCAATGCGACAGCTAGGCTTCGCCCATAATTTTTTTTAAAGGAACGCCCATGACACCGCTGCCAAAGTTTACCATCTCTGAGTTGGAATTAGATCGCTTGCAGGACTATGAGGGGCAAATCGTGCTTTTGGTTCAAGAAGACGGCCGCATGGATGTTGTGGGGCGGCGGATCAATAAGGCAACCAAGGGCGCCTTGGCACGATTTTTAGAGTCCAAAGCGTTTCAAGACTTAGGCGGCGGAAAAGTTATGACGCTGTCTTATCCGACTGGCTTGATGGCCTGTGCGGTGAGCGTGGCTAAAATCAACCGCAATCCCACCCAAGCTGAGGCCCGCAACTGCGGCGTGGCGCTCGCCAAGGCCAGCGTCACGGAGCGCTTCGTTATCGCGTTCAGCAAGTTCAAGCGGATCAGCGATTTAATCGAAGGCATGGCGCTGCGCAATTATGACTATTTGGACCAAAAAAGCGATGCGACACCAACGCCCTTTGATGTGGAGGTGATGGGGGCCGATGCGTTGGAACAGAAGGCTGAGATTGAGGCAAAATTGGCGGTGTTGGAAGGGGTGTTTTTCACCCGTGACCTGACCAATGCGCCGGCCAATGTGCTGACAACGAGCCATTTTGCCGAGCAGCTTGCAGCTTTAAGCGATTTGGGGATTAAGGTGGACGTGTTGGAGGAAGCGGAGCTGGAAAAACTTGGTATGCGCACTCTGTTGTGCGTGGGCCAGGGATCTGACAGCCCCTCCAAGGTCGTGGTCATGCACTGGAACGGTGGCGGCGACGAGGTGCCATTTGCCCTGGTCGGCAAGGGGGTTGTCTTTGACACCGGCGGCATCTCCTTGAAGCCGGCGGGCGGCATGGAAGATATGACTATGGATATGGGCGGCGCAGGCGTTGTTGCAGGGGTGATGAAAGCCTTGGCGCAGCGCGGGGCTAAGGCCAATGTGGTCGGCATTGTGGGGCTGGTGGAGAATATGCCTTCTGGCAATGCTGTGCGCCCCGGCGATGTGATCACATCCATGAAAGGCGACACGGTCGAAGTCATCAATACGGATGCTGAAGGGCGTTTGGTTCTGGCCGATATTCTTTGGTACACGCAAGAACGTTTTGCGCCCAGCGGCATGATCAACCTGGCAACATTGACCGGCGCGATCATCATCGGTTTGGGCCATGAAATGGCCGGTGTATTTTCCAATAATGACAAATTATCTCAGGACTTTATCACTGCGGCGAAGGCCGAAGGCGAAGGCGCTTGGCGTATGCCTTTGGCACCGGCCTATGACAAAATGCTCAAGTCGCGCATTGCTGATATGAAAAATGTCGGCACGCGGGCAGCCGGGTCAATCACAGCTGCGCAGTTTTTGCAGCGGTTTGTGAAAGACGACATGCCTTGGGCGCATCTGGATATCGCTGGCGTCGCCTCTATTGCCTCAGAAAGTGCCTATGCGCCCAAAGGCGCGACCGGATGGGGTGTGCGGGCCCTGAACCGTTTGATTGCGGATCATTACGAGAATAAGGGCGAGGGCGCGCCGGGTGAGTGAGGTCTACTTTTACCATCTCACGCGCCAGAGGGTCGATCAGGCCCTGCGCCCACTTTTGGGCAAATGTCTCGCCAATGGCTGGCGGGTGTTGATCCGTGGCCGCGAGGAGGCAGAGATTCGTCAGCTCGACGATGCACTGTGGAAAGGCCCTGCTGAAGAGTTCCTGCCCCATGGGCTCGCCGGCGCAGCCCAGGAGGCCGATCAACCTGTATTGCTGGCGCTGGAGGGGCATAAGGCACAGCACGACTGTTTGATTTGTGTCGGTGGCAGCGCCGTTACCGCCGATGAGGTCTTAGCCAGCAAGCGCGTGTGTATCCTGTTTCAAGATGACAATGGGCTGCACATGCAAACGGCGCGGTCACAATGGAGGTCCCTAACAGAGGCAGGGATTGCGGCGAAATATTGGAGCCAAGCCCAAGGCAATTGGGAACTTCAGGCGGAAAAAGCCGCCAGCACGGGCTAGCGGCCGGCCAAGATATCTCTGATTAAGCTGGTTCAGCGGCGCAGGATTAGTTGATCCTGGGCAATTTCAATGCGCCCGAAAAGCCCCAGGTAGCTCATACCCAACAGGCTCTTTTCCATCTCTCCGCCATTGATTGCGATCGAAATTCCTTGGTCCAAATAGGGACCAAGCTGGATGGTTTTGAGGCGGCTATAGGCGATGGGCACAACGCCATTTGCCGTGCGCGCACTCCCCAAAAACGCCAGTTTCTCTAAATCAAACCCAATGCGGGCGGCATCTGCGCGCGATAAGACGATATCACTGGCCCCGGTATCGACCAGAAAATCAATTGCAGCACCATTCACCTCAGCTGTCACATAGTAATGCCCATCGGGCGCACGGGGCAGGGCAATGGCGCCGTCCTGCTGGGTGATGGGCAAGCTGTTGCGGCCATAATCCCGACTGATATCGCCCCAGAGCCCATAAACGGCCATGCAGCCCAGGAAAATCATCCCCCAGACAAGAGCCATTTGCAGCGATTTGCCGACCGATTGGCGGTGGCTCGCCAAATATGCGCCGCCCAAAGCCACCAGCAGCAGGGCTAAATATCCAAGACTTGCAAGTGAATCGCCGCTCATGTCCGCCTCCAGATCGCGCGTGCGCGGGCCGCGTTAGCCAAAGGTCGCGCTAAAGCCCAGCAATCCGTTTAAGATAAATTGCACAGCCAGCGCTGCCAATAGCATGCCCAAGACCCGGCTGACCACCAAAATTCCTGTTTGTCCCAAGGCGCGCTCCATAAATCCTGCGAGCATGAAGAGGATAAAGGTCGTCAGGACCACCGCGCCCATCACAACAATCACACTTATTTGCTGCAAAAGATTGCCCTGTGCCTCATTGGTCAACAAAATGATCGACGCAATCGCTCCGGGCCCGGCAATCAAGGGCGTGGCCAGGGGAAAGACTGATGGATCGCGGTCATCATCGTCCAGCTCATCTCCTTTGGTGCTGCGCCGCTTGGCGCGCAGCTCAAATAGCATTTCCATTGCGGTTAAGAACAATAGGGCTCCCCCGGCGATTTGAAAGGCTGGCATAGAGATGCCTGCAAAGCCCAATACCGCGTCGCCAAAAAAGCCAAAGAGCGCCAGAATAACAAAGGCGATCACACAGGCGCGCAGCGCAATGGCCTTGCGCTTTGTGGGTTCGATCCCTTGGGTCAGGGCGACGAATATCGGTGCCAAACCGATGGGATCCATCACGACGAATAAGGTCGCAAAGGCCCAAATCAGCGGCAGGGTCTCAATCATGTTAACCATTGTCTAATTTCTCTACAGTTTCACTGGCGCTCAGCCATAGCTTTTCGGCCCGCAATAGGGCCGTTTCAACTTCATGAAACTTTTTTTGCCAAACCGCAAGGTCGGTGGCATTGTGATCTTCATAGAGCTTTGGATCTGCAAGCTTTTCTTGTAGTTTTTCATGCATCACAGTGATTTTCTCGATACGCTCCTCCGCGCGCTTTAGCTCGCTGCGCGCCGCAATCCGATGCTCGCGTCCGGGCTTTTTGACTTTTGGCTTTTCAGAGGATTTCTTAGGCGCCGCGCCGCCAAGAAGAAAATCGCGATAGGCGGAAAGATCTTGGTCAAAAGGTGTGACCCGCCCGCTTGAGACCAACCACAATCGGTCGGCGACGAGCGATAGAAGATGCATGTCATGGCTGACCAAGATCACCGCGCCAGAATATGTTGTCAGCGCTTGCACCAATGCCTCGCGGCTTTCGATATCGAGGTGGTTTGTTGGCTCATCCAAAATCAGCATATGCGGCGCATCCAATGTGGCCAGTAAGAGCGACAGGCGCGCCTTTTGCCCACCTGACAAACGCGCAACCACGGTATCGACCTGATCGGGCCCCAGGCCAAAGCCTGAGAGCATGGCGCGCAGGCGGGCCGGGCTGTGATCGGGGCGTTCCGATTGCAGATGTTGCAGCGGTGTTTCGTCCAAATTCAGCTCATCGACCTGATGCTGTGCGAAATAGCCAATGCGCAATTTATTGTGGGTTACTAACCGCCCAGCAGAGGTCTTGAGCCGACCGGAGATCAGTTTCGAAAGGGTGGATTTCCCTTCACCATTCTTGCCCAGAAGCGCGATACGATCGTCTTGATCAATCCGCAGCTCCAGCTGAGACAGAATATCTGGGCCGCCATAGCCCACGGCTCCATTCTCAATGGCAACAATTGGCGGCGAAAGCTCTTCGGGCTGCGGGAAGGTGAAGACCCGCTTTGCCACTTCCTCAGGCGGCGTGATAAGCTCCATCCGCTCGAGCGCTTTCACGCGCGATTGCGCTTGTTTGGCTTTGGAAGCCTTGGCTTTGAAGCGATCGACAAAACTTTGCAAATGCTCGCGCTGCGCCGATTGCTTTTTCGCGGCAGCCGCTTGCACGGCGCGTTTCGCGGCGCGGGTTTTGGCAAATGTATCATAATTGCCTTGGTAGAAGGTCAATTGCTTGTTCTCGAGATGCAAGATCCCGCCCACCGCGCGATTGAGCAGGTCGCGGTCGTGGCTGATCACCACCACAGTATGCGGATAGCGCGCCAGAAAGGCCTCGAGCCAGATGGTGCCCTCAAGATCGAGATAGTTGGTCGGCTCATCCAGCAGCAAAAGATCTGGCGCGGAAAACAAAACCGCCGCCAGGGCCACCCGCATACGCCAACCGCCCGAAAAATCAGAGCAGGGGCGTTTTTGCGCAGCTTCATCAAAGCCCAATCCTTTGAGAATGGCAGAGGCGCGCCCTTCGGCGGACCAGGCATCAATATCGGTCAGACGGGTTTGCACCTCGGCTATTCTGTTGGGATCTTCGCTGGTATCGGCCAAAAGCGCCGCCCGCTCGACATCTGCGGCCAAGACCGTATCGAGCAGCGACAGGTCATTGGCCGGGGCCTCTTGCGCCACGCCGCCAATCTTGGCCCGACGCGGCAGTTCAATAGAGCCGCTTTCCAGGGCCAATTCTCCGCGGATAATGCGAAAAAGTGTGGTTTTTCCGGTGCCATTGGGGCCGACAAAGCCCACTTTATGGCCGGTGGGAATGGTCGCACTGGCGCCCTCAAACAAGCGGCGGCCATCGACGGCATAGGTGATGTCTTGGATTTTCAGCATGGCCCTCCCATGACGCGAAGCGCAGCAAAGGTCAATCCCGCCGACCGATCAACCCGGTAACCACCGCCGCGCCCATGGCCGTAATCACCCAGCCGGCCATTTGAACCAGCCAGCGCAGCCGATGACCCCATTTCCCCCATGTGCCGCGCGATGCTGAGGGGGCCCAATTTTTCTCCTGCCCGAGAGCATCCAGCGGGATAAACAGATCCAGCGCATAGAGCCCGGCGCTAAAGCTTTCATAGTCGCGCCCGGGTTCGGTCTTGACCCAAGCATCCAATTGCGCCCGCCAGAGCGGCGAGTCGGCGGGGAGGGGGGTGCTTGGGAAGCTGCGCAGCCATTCTGGCGAGTTGAGTACGACAGCGGAGGTCGGTGCGAATTGCCCGCGGCGGTGGGTTTGCTCGGCAAACCAGACGGTGACGAGCCAGATTATGGCGATCCAGGGCAAGACCCGCACGGGCTGGTGACCATATCCGAACATCCATTTGAAAGGCAGGCTCAAGAGAGGTCGGGGTAACAAGACCAGCGCAAATAATCCGTACCATTCATTTCCGTCCACGGCCTGTTTCATATCTGCATCGCGTTGAAGATCTTCGCGCTTAATCATCACTCTGTTGACCGCAGAAATCATTCCCTGTCGGCGCAAGACATTGGCCAGCTGTACATAGGGCGCCGGGGTGAAGCGGCTGACAGTGGCGTCATGTTTGGCCAGCCAGCTCAAGCGCTCTTGCACATCCATGTTGCTTTCAATGCGGTCGTAGCGAAAGGAGGACAGGTGCAGTTCCTTCACAGGATCCCAAGACCCCGGCTGATCATGAAGCGTGCCAACCTGGGCGTCGATCAATTCAACTGTGATCCCGTCTCCCTGTACACCCCGCCAGAAAAAACCGTCCCGCACTCGTGTTCCAGAGGCAATTAGCCCGTTGGCGAGCTTGGCGCCGGACATATCCAAATTCCCAGCAATCTCTGCTCGGACTAACTTGACCGCGCCGCGCGCCTCGAATCCGTTTGACAAAACCGCATCGACCCCGACTGTGATTGCATAACATGTCAGCGCCGTAGGTTCGGCCCAAAACTGGCCACCCGTACAGGCCAGCTGCCCGCCAATCTTCGCACCGGCCAGATTAACTTCTCCTTGGGCCTCAAATCCAAGCAGCAACGAAACACTGCTTCCGGTAGACAAGGCGTTACAGGTAAGTGCCACGGGTTTTGCCAAAAATTTGCCGCCCGCACAGTTCAGCTGCCCGGTGATTTTCGCACCGGCCAGATGGATCGTTCCTTGGGCCTCAAATCCGTCTGACAAACACACATTGGCCCCGACGGTTATGGTGTCACCGTGCAGAGCCACAGGTTTTGCTGTAAATTTGCTGCGCGCACAATCCAGGTGCCCGGTGATATTCGCGCCGTTGAGATCAACCTTTCCTTTGGCCTCAAAACCGTTCCGCAACAGCACACTGGCCCCGACCGTTATCGTGTCACAGCGCAGCGCCACATCTTTTGCCGAAAACTTGCCATCCGTACAGTCCAGCTGCCCGGCAATCTTCGCGCCGGTCAGATCAACCAGGCCTTTCGCTTCAAATTCATCCGTCAGATGCAGATTGCCCCTGCACCGCAGGCCTTGGGCGTGCAGTGCCGGCAGCTGGGTGCCGGGCAGATAGAGTCCGGGCAGGGTAGATTCTATCAGAAATACATTTTCTGTTAGGGTGCAGTTGTGCAGCAGCAGCGGCACCGGCAGCTCCTCGCCTATAAGGGACAGATGTTCATCTATCCACGCGCCTTGCATTATTAGCCCATGGGTCGGGGCTCGGCAATCTTCGGTGCCCAGCAACAGCTCCCGGATCAACCCGGCGCGGATGGTGTTTTCAGCAGTGCCCTTTGTTGGTCGTTCGGTCTTGATTTGTAGGGGTGACCCCGCGTGGCAGGCTTTGATCAATTCTTGTTCAGCGGGTTTGTCGTAATCTTTTATCGGCATTTTAATAAACTTGTCTAAATATGCCCCTTGATAGCAAAGAGCTGCGGCCCGCGCAATCTTGCCCCGCCGCGGCTGCCTGCGGCGCAATCAAGGCTTTCCAATCTCTCCGCCGCATGCTAACGCGCCGGTCAATATCAATCCGCAATAGAAAGGCCCTTGAACATGGCTCTGGAACGCACATTCTCAATCATCAAACCCGATGCAACCCGCCGCAACTTGACCGGCAAGATCAATGCCAAATTTGAAGAGGCTGGCCTGCGCATTGTCGCGCAAAAACGCATTCATTTGACCATGGCTCAGGCCGGTGAATTCTATGCGGTGCACAAAGAGCGCCCGTTTTACGGCGAGCTGTGCGAATTTATGGCCTCTGCTCCGATCGTGGCGCAGGTTTTGGAAGGCGAAGGCGCCATTGCCAAGAACCGTGAAGTCATGGGCGCAACCAACCCCGCTGACGCCGCCCCCGGCACCATCCGCGCAGAATTTGCCGAATCCGTTGGTGAAAACTCCGTGCATGGCTCAGATGCGCCAGAAACAGCTGCCGAAGAGATTGCCTATTTCTTCTCCGGTCTCGAACTGGTTGGCTAAATCAAACCCCTTGGGTTTTCGGGCTGCACCTCGCGGGGTGCAGCCTTTTTTATCGCTTACGGCCTGTGCCGATGCAATCTAGAATTTTCTCAATTCCGTGATCGTTGAGCCCGCGATGCGCGGCGACCAGCGCGTCGAACTGCTGGCGAAGCGCCGCTTTTTCCGCGCCTTTGCAATCGTTCCATGGTCGGCCTTGCAGCGCCATATGCAGCACATAATAGGCTATAAAATGCGGCCGCGTGCCGGATCTGAGCAATCGTCGATAGGCCTCATCTGCGCCGCAGGCCCGCAAGGCCTCCGCGGTTGGGATGCCGGCTGCATTTAACTCGGCCTCCATGGCCGGTCCGAGATTGCGTATGGTCGAAATGGCCGTCATGGCTGGGCAGGTCAGAGGGGTCAGTTTTAGGCTGCCCCACCGATGGGCTTGCGCATCGGTGAGGCGGGGTGTTTACGGGTCTTGGCGCACGGTTTGGCGCTGTTTGCCAAGGCCAGAGATTTCCAGCTCCATCACATCGCCGGGCTTGAGGAAGACCGGATCTGGCTTCATGCCCATGCCAACGCCCGGAGGGGTTCCGGTGGTGATGACATCACCCGGGTGCAGCGTCATCAGCTGAGACAGATGGCTGATGATTTGTGCAACCGTGAAAATCATCGTCGCCGTATTGCCAGTTTGCATGCGTGTGCCGTTCACATCCAGTGACATATCAAGCGCCTGCGGATCGGCAATTTCATCGCGTGTGACGAGATAGGGGCCGGTGGGGCCGAAGGTGTCGCAGCTTTTGCCCTTGGTCCATTGGCCGGTCAGCTGCGTTTGGAAATGCCTCTCTGAGACATCGTTGACGATGCAATAGCCGGCCACGTGGTTCAAAGCGTCTTCTTCGCTGACATATTTTGCCGCCGTGCCGATTACCACGCCAAGCTCGACTTCCCAATCTGTATGGGTCGAGCCGCGCGGCATCACCACATCATCATTGGCCCCAACGATGGCGGAATTGGCTTTGAAAAACAAAATGGGATGCTCTGGAATGGCCGCGCCGGTCTCGGCTGCGTGATCGGAATAATTGAGGCCGATGCACAGAAACTTGCCGATATTGCCAACAACCGTGCCGAAGCGCGGTGATCCGGTGACCGCGGGCAAGGTGCTTGGGTCCAGGGCGCGTAGGCGGGCCAGGGCCTCATCGCCCAGCATGTTGGCATCGATATCCGTCGCATGACCCGAAAGGTCGCGCAGCACGCCTGCGGGGTCGATCATACCGGGGCGCTCTGCGCCCGGTTCGCCATAGCGGACTAACTTCATGAAAAAATTCTCCTAGTGGTTGTCACGCGGCATATGTTTGCGCGCGATGTCTTGATATTCATGTGCCCCGTCCAGAGTCATGCCTTCTGAGAAGGGCCTGACTTTTTCGCGGAACAATTCTTGCCAAGGGGTTTGGCTGTCAGGGGTGAAGGGGCGCGGGCCAAGCGCGGCCCTGCGGCTCTCAAGCTCGGCCGGTTCGACCAACATATCGGCGGTGCAGGCATTCAAATCAATTCGGATGATATCACCCGTTTGCACCAAGCCCAAGCCGCCGCCATCTGCGGCTTCAGGGGAGGCGTTGAGGATCGAAGGGGAGCCGGAGGTGCCCGATTGCCGGCCATCACCCAAACAGGGCAGGGAGGTGATGCCCTTGGTCAAAAGATAAGAGGGCGGGCGCATATTCACCACTTCCGCCCCGCCGGGATAGCCAATTGGACCGGCGCCCCGCATGATTAAGACGCAATTTTCGTCAATATTGAGGCTTGGATCATCAATGCCATGGTGGAAGTCCTCCGGCCCATCAAAGACGATGGCGCGTCCCTCAAAGCAATTTGGGTTGGCCGGATCCGACAGGTAGCGCGTACGAAATTCTTCCGAGATCACCGAAGTTTTCATGATCGCGCTGTCAAACAGATTGCCCTTGAGATTGATGAAGCCGGCGGCTCCCACCATTGGCGCGGCGACCTGCCGGATGACATCGCTATTGGTGCTGCGGCACTCTTGGCAATTCTCAGCGATGGTTTTGCCATTGGCCGTCCTGGCATCCGGATGCGGCAGCAGCCCTGCGGCGAGCAATTCGCCGACCACCGCCGGTACGCCCCCGGCCCGGTGAAAATCTTCGCCAAGATATTCGCCCGCCGGCTGAAGATTGACCAAAAGCGGCACCTCATGACCCAGGTTTTGCCAATCATCATTGTTCAGCGCGACGCCCAGGTGTTTGGCGACACCGTTGAGGTGAATGGGCGCATTGGTCGAGCCGCCAATGGCCGAATTGATCACAATGGCGTTTTCGAAGGCTTCACGGGTCATAATGCGGTTAGGCCTTAGATCCTCATGCACCATATCGACAATCCGCAGCCCGGTTTGGTAGCTGATCTGTCCTCTTTCGCGATAGGGGGCTGGGATGGCGGCAGAGCCGGGCAATTGCATACCAAGACCCTCGGCCAGTGAATTCATCGTCGTGGCCGTGCCCATGGAGTTGCAATAGCCCACAGAAGGGGTAGAGGAGGCCACCATATCCATAAAGCCGTCATCATCAATTTCGCCTGCGGCCTGCATCTCTCGGGCCTTCCAGACGATGGTGCCGGAACCTGTGCGTTTGCCGCCGAACCACCCGTTGAGCATTGGGCCAACGGAGAGGGCAATCGCTGGAATATTGACCGTTGCGGCCGCCATGAGCAAAGCCGGGGTGGTTTTGTCACAGCCGATATTGAGCACAACCCCATCAATGGGATAGCCAAATAGGGTTTCAACCAAAGACAGATAGGCCAGGTTTCTGTCCAACATCGCCGTGGGGCGTTTACCGGTCTCTTGGATGGGATGCACTGGAATTTCAATCACCGTGCCACCGGCGGCGATGACCCCATCGCGCACCCGCTTGGACAGCTCAATATGGTGCCGATTGCAGGGGCTGAGGTCGCTGCCGGTCTGAGCAATACCAATGATTGGCTTGCCTGATTGTAGCTCGTGGCGTGTCAGACCATAGTTGAGATAGCGTTCAAGATAGAGCGCTGTCATCTCTTGATTGTCGGGATTGTTGAACCACTGTTGGGATCGCAATTTTGGTTTGTTATCTGACACGTGGGACGTCCTCGTTAAGTTAAAGTTTTGCGCGCCTGCAATTAGTTGGACCAGCCGCCATCAATGACCTGTGTGGTGGCGGTTGTGAAGGCACTTTCATCCGATCCTAAGTAAACTGCAAGGGCTGCAATTTCTTCGGCTGTGCCAATACGGCCCATGGGTTGGCGGGCGACAAAATCTTTCATCGCTTGCACCTCATCTCCAGTGGCCCGCAGGCGGTCATGTAATGAGGGGCTTTCAACTGTGCCGGGACAAATTGCGTTACAGCGAATTCCCTGCTTGATGTAATCAATGGCCACAGATTTGGTCAGGCCGATCACCGCAGCTTTGGTTGTACCGTAGATAAAGCGATTGGGCGCGCCAATCACGGAGGAACAGGCGGACGACATATTAATGATCGAACCGCCGCCCCGTTCCAGCATGCCCGGCAACGCGGCTTGAATGGTGCGCATCATCGAGCGGACATTGAGGTTGAAGGCAAAATCCCATTCGTCTTGCGTGGCATCGATAATGGACCCGTGATGCACAAACCCTGCGCCATTAAACAAAATATCAGGCTGCGCGCGATCGACACCTGCCTGTGTAGAGGCCGCGTCAAGAACGTCGAGCACATAGGTTTCAATCTGCCCAGTGCTGGCGGTTTGTACCTCAGCCAAAGTTTCGGGGTTTATGTCTGTGGCAAAGACTTTGGCGCCCTCAGCGGCCATGGCCAAAGCGGTGGCTCTGCCAATACCCTGTCCTGCGGCGGTCACCAAAGCGCGTTTTCCTGCGAGTCGTCCCATCTCGATCCCCTGTCGTTTCTTTTGAGAGGGCAAATGTGCATGGCGCGCCGGCATTAGGCAATGACATTTCTGCCCAAATTTGCATTTTTTGTCACCGCAGCTGTTGCGGCCCTGTTGCGGGCGAGATTGGGGCGTCCCGCGTCACCGCGGTGACTTAAACGGTTGCAATTTGCCAAGGCCAGCCGCACAAATGCGCAAAGGGCGGCGAGGCCCGCATTATGTGCAAAGGGTTAAAGTCATGTCGAACACACAGAAAATCGCAGTCTTGGGAACAGGGCTCATGGGCGCGCCCATGGCGCGGAACCTTTGCCAGGCGGGGTTTTCAACGGCGGTCTGGAACCGCACAGCAGCCAAGGCGGCGGCTTTAAGCGCCTTTGGAGCCGTGGTGGCGGACCATGCGGCCGAGGCGATCGCTGAGGCAGATATCGTGATTTCCATGCTGTCAGATGGGCCGACCGGGGCGTTGGTGCAAGCCGATCAGGCGTTGCGCGCAGCCTTGCGCCCCGGCACAGTCTGGGTGGAGATGGGGTCGATCAAGCCAGAGGAGGCGCGGGCCGCAGCTGAAGATTTGGCGCAGCTCAATGTGTCTTATGTAGATGCGCCCGTATCGGGCGGGACAAAAGGCGCCGAGGAGGCCAGCCTGGCGATTATGGCCGGTGGCGCGCCAGAGGATTTCGAGACCGTTGCGGCCGCTCTGAGCGCCATGGGGCGGCCGGTGCATGTGGGGCCGATTGGCGCTGGGCAATTGGCAAAATTGGCCAATCAAGCCATTGTCGGCGTCACGATTGCGGCGGTGGCTGAAGCCATGTTGATGCTGCAAAAAGGGGGCGCAGATCCCGCAGCGGTGCGCGCGGCCTTGAAAGGCGGGTTTGCAGATAGCACGATTTTACAATTGCACGGCGCACGCATGACCAATTTGGATTTCACCCCCGGTGGGCTCAGCGCTTTGCAGCTTAAAGACCTCAACAATGCTTTGGCCGAGGCTGAAAGTTTTGGTCTGAGCTTGCCGACTTTGCAAAAGACCCGCGACCGCTTTGATCACTTGGTTCACGAGATGGATGGCGCAGGATTGGATCATGCGGCACTCTATCTGGAGCTATTGGCCCGCAATGGCTTAACCGCTGAGTGATGCGCGGGCCCCATGCGCGGGTTTGTGAGGGACAACTGGACAGGCCGCCGCGATTGCTCTTAGTCTGCCTTTGAATATGCAGAGCAATTTGGAACATATTGGGACAGTTGAGATGGCAGTCACCGAGGATATGACAGCAATGGCCTTGCGGCTGCACCGGCAAGGGCAGAAAGTGGCGCTGGCGACTGTGACGGCCACCTGGGGATCTGCGCCCCGGCCCATTGGCGCTCAAATGCTCATTTGTGAGGACGGCCGCTTTTTTGGCTCTGTCTCGGGGGGCTGTGTCGAAGGGGCTGTGGTCTTAGAGGCGGCGGAGGCCTTGGCGACGGGGCAATGCCTGCGTCTGCGCTACGGGGTTGCCGATGCGGATGCGTTCGCCGTCGGGCTGGCCTGTGGCGGCGAGATTGAACTGGTGGTCGAGCCCATAGGGCAGGGCCAGGGCATGGATCCCGCCGTGTTGGAGCGGCTTGTTGAGGCCCAATCCGCTCGAAAGCCCATTGCAGTGCGGTTGGATTTGTCCAGCTGGCAGCACGAATTGATTTCAGGGCAAGCGGCGCTTTCAAGTGTTCAGCCAACGGGCGGGCTCGCCGGGGATGTCTTCACCTACGTTCAAACCGTGCCGCTGCGCTTGGTGATTATTGGCGCGGTGCATATTGCCCAATATTTGGCGCCAATGGCACAGATGGCCGGCTATCTCGTCACCATTGTTGATCCGCGTGACAGTTTTGCAAGCCCGGCCCGCTTTGACGGGCATCAGGTGATCGTCGACTGGCCAGAGGAGGCTTTGGCGCGATTGTCTTTGGATCGGCGCACGGCGCTTGTGACACTCACGCATGATCCAAAAATGGATACACCCGCCTTGCAACATGCGGTTGCCAGCGAGGCATTTTATATTGGGGCTCTGGGATCATCGCGGACCCATGCCAAGCGTCGCCAGTCCATGTTGGACCTCGGCGTGAGCGCAGCGGCGTTTGATCGGATTCAAGGGCCAGTGGGGCTCGACATCGGCAGCCGGACCCCAGCAGAGATTGCCCTGTCCATTCTGGCGGCCATGACCGCAAAATTGCGAGGACAGGCCCATGTCTAAGCTGTTCTCTGATCGCAATCGACCGGTGCATATGGGACGATATCCAACGGAACTTCTAAAACGCAGCCGGGTGATGCCTGATCTTGAGGGGCTGGCTCCATGGCCGGATCTGTCCTTTGAGCGGCCCGCAGGCAGTCACAGTTTGGTGCCCGCTATGGCGGAGTTTCAAGCTATGATGGATGCGGTGCGTGATGGTGCGCTAAATTCTGCGCCGTCAGATATTCCCGACGACCCAGAAGAGCGCTCCAACCATCTCAAAGCCTTCGCTTATTTTAATGATATTTCCATGGTCGGCATAGCGCCGTTGCGCTCGGAGGACAGGCTCCAAGCGCCACGGCGCAACCCGCAAATCGACCGGCTGTCCCATGCGCTGCAAACGCGCCAAACCAAGACTTTGGCCGCCGGTATTGATATGATCATGGCGGATTTACGAGAGAGCATGACCGCCAAGCCAGAACCGATGGATCACCATACATATGCTTTGGTCTTTCTGGTGGCGTATCGGCGCGATCCGCGCAGCTGCGAGACCGGCTGTGATTGGGTTCAAGATGCGCAGGCGGAACGTGCGGCACTGCTGGGCGCCGAAACTGCCACTGTCTTAGCCAATTACATCAGAGTTTTAGGGCATAGCGCTCGGGCGCATTCAGCCACCACCTGCGATGTGGATTTGGCGCGCCTGGCGGTCAAGGCCGGTTTGGCACAGGTTGCGGGCGATCAGATCACCCATCCCTGGTTGAAACAAAGATTTGGTTTGGCCGCTGTCACCACGGATATGGCGCTGGCACCGGATTTGCCTTTGGCCGCAGATCAGCCAAAATCCGTCCGAATGGCGCTGGATTGGGGTCTTGGTCGCCATGGCGGCGCGAGCCGTGGCTCCCATGATCCCTATGCGCGGCGCGACTACGCGCAGGGTGCCCATCCGTTTGAAACTCTCAAGCGCGTTGAGACCCCCACCACCTATATTGATGAGCCGAATGTGGCCCGAGTGCCCAAACGCACGGATATGTTCGCCCGCGCGCAATTTGGCGATATGGGACCGGCGCTGCAAAAGGGCGCGACGGCTGGTCACTATGTGCGCAAGGCGGCGCCCAGCTCTGCGCAACGCAGGCTGCTGGGTGCATTTGTGCTCTTGCAGGACGGGGAGCCGGCGGCGCATGCTCAACCGATTGCGCCTAACGTGGCGGCCGATAACATAAAAGGGGCCAGCTATTTTCTCGGCATAGATGCCACCGGTCTGTCGCGCTGCCCTGCCTGGTCATGGTATTCGCATGACGCCCGGGGCGCACCCATTGTCCCGCCCCATGACCAAGCCATTAGTATGATTGTGGATCAAGGGTTCGAAACCATGGAAGGTGCGTCGGGCGATGATTGGATCTCAGTGGCGCAATCCATGCGTGCCTATCTGAGGTTCTCCCTTTTGGGCGGAATTTTGGCGCAACATATTCGCAACCTGGGCTATGCGGCCAAGGCGCATACGGTGATGGATGGTGAGGTGCTGCAACCGCCGCTGCTTTTGCTGTCCGGTCTGGGGGAGGTGAGCCGAATTGGCGAAGTGATCCTGAACCCGTTTCTGGGTCCGCGGTTGAAATCTGGTGTGGTGACCACGAGCCTGCCACTTGCCCATGACAAGCCAATTGATTTTGGTTTGCAGCGGTTCTGCGAAAGCTGCAATAAATGCGCCCGCGAATGCCCATCCGGGGCGATCACAGCTGGGCCAAAATTGATGTTCAATGGCTATGAGATTTGGAAGTCTGACAGTCAGAAATGTGCCAGTTATCGCATCAGTACCCCGGGCGGCGCGATGTGTGGACGCTGCATGAAAACCTGCCCATGGAACTTGGAGGGGCTCTTCGCTGAAGCGCCCTTCCGCTGGGCGGCGATTACCGTGCCGCAGATGGCACCAGTTTTGGCAAAAATGGATGATATGGCTGGACGCGGCGCGCTCAATCCGGTCAAAAAATGGTGGTGGGATTTGAAGTTGACCGAGGAGGGCGGGTATCGCCCCACAACTCATCCGGTCAATGCGCGTTCTTTGCAAAAAAATCTGGATTTGAAATACGAAGATCAAACTTTGGCGGTCTATCCTGCGCCCTTGGCTCCGCACCCATACCCATATCCTGCGCCGATGGACCGCGAGGCTGGAATTGAGGCCTATCAAGCCATGATCACCGCAGAGGCCTATCAAGCGAAATCTGCCACAGGCGCGCGGGATCATTTGCATCTTTATCAAAATGATCACGAATCGCCGGTCATTCAAATGACTGTGGCTGAGGTGGAAGACTGCCCGGGGGCCGTTAAAAAATACCGGCTTTCTGCGGCAGATGGCGCGGAATTGCCCCGGTGGACAGCGGGGGCGCATTTGGACATTGTCGTCGCGCCTGAGTTTTTGCGGCAATATTCCATGTGCGGCGATCCGGCCGATCTTAGCTGCTATGAAATTGCTGTGTTGCAGGAGCCCGAGGGGCGCGGGGGCTCGCAATTGATGCACCGCATCTTCGAGCCTGGTCGGCGGATCTTTGTCTCCAAACCCATAAATCACTTTGAATTGGAGGCTTCGGCCAAGCTGTCCTTGCTGTTTGGCGGCGGTATCGGTGTGACGCCGATGTTGGCATTTGCCCATGAGCTGCATCGTCAGGGCGGGGCGTTTCGGCTGATGTATTCAGCCAGTCAAAAGGCAAAGGCCGCCTTTGATTGGGCATTTGACGATTTTGCTTGGGCCGATCGCGTGAGCCGGCATTACTCAGATCAGGGCACGCGCCTCGATATTGCCCAAGCGGTGCCGCCCTATGAGGCTGGAACGCATATATATGTCTGCGGGCCAGCTGCCTATATGAGCGCCATTTTAGACCATGCCCGCTCTATTGGTTATCCACAGACGGCGCTGCATGCGGAGTTCTTTACGCCGCCCGAGTTGCCCGAATGGGAAAACTTTCCTTTTGAGATCGAGCGGGCCAATGGGCAAAAAATTTCAGTAACGGCCAGTCAATCGGCCAGTGATGCGCTGATCGCGGCTGGGATTCCGGTGGATGTGAAATGTGCTGATGGGCTTTGCGGCGTGTGCAAATGCAGGCTGCTGTCTGGTGAGGTTGAGCATCGGGATTTCGTGCTCTCATCGGCGCAGCGCGAAACTACGGTCATCCTCTGCCAAAGCCGAGCTGCCGAGGCGGGCGGGGTGCTCAAGCTGGACATTTGAGCGCCATTCTTGCGTTACGTGCGCCGCAAGATCTCAATCCCAGATATGTCGCGGCATTCAACCAGAGGGCAGATGCGTTTGAGCTCCGCGATAAGCCTTTCTGTGCGCGCTGCGCTAAATTTCACTTTCGCTTCGGGCCATAACCCTTTAATTTAAATTATATTTTTCTTTCTATTGGCCTTGATTTCTATGCGGGCGATCAGGGCGCTGCCTTCCAAAATTGGGAAGACATAATAGCCATATTGGCGCCGTGCAGCCGGAACGAAGACCTCTATGCGATAGGAAAAGCCAAATATTTCTTCCGCTCGTGCGCGGTTGCGCAGGGCCGGATCAAAGGGGCTGAGAATGCGCAGACGGTTTGAGACGGCCAAAGGCTCTTGTAGGCTGGGCCAATCTTGCGTGAAGATCACCCGGTCGCGCAGCTGGCCATTGGCCGCTTCGGTTTTGATTTCGCGCAGCGCACCTGATCTAAGGCCACGCGCGATCCAAGCCCGCGCTTCGCTGGCGGTCACAAAATCGTAAAAGTCACTTATTTCTTTGGCGGTGGCAAAGCCCAACACGCGCAATGCCCCTGTGCAGGCCCAATCTAAGCTTTCGTCAAACGACGGTTGGGTGCTGCCAATCTCTTTTGGGATGACGTTTTCTGTCAGATCATAGAGCTTTCGAAAGCACTCGCGCCGGCTGACGGTGATGCGGCCCGTGCGCCAAAGGTATTCGAGCGCGGTTTTTGAGGGATGCCAATCCCACCAGCCGCCGGTTCCGCGCTGTTCCTGGGCGCCGACGTCTCCCGATCCTAAAGGGCCATGCCGGGCGATTTGCTCTAGGACGGTTTCGGTCTGTGCCAAAAAGTCTCCACGGTGCCAGGCCTTCCATCGCTTTTGGACCAGCTTTTCGTCCCGGATGAATTTGTGACGCCAGTGGGGAAAGGCCGCCATCGGCAAGATCGAGGCATCATGTGTCCAAGCTTCAAACGCCTGGCGGCTGTGATCGACCATCTTGCGCAAAGCGGGCGGGCGATAGCTTTGCTGGCGGGACCAAAGAATCAGATCATGTGCCCGTGCGAGGGTGTTGATGCTGTCGACCTGCACAAAATTTAGCCTTGTGAGCGTCTGATCCAGCCGCGTGCCAAGCGGTGGTTTTCGCAGCTGATGACGGTCTAAGAAGTGCTGGCGGACCTGGGCGTTTGGGAGAATGTCAGGGCTTGTCATGTCCGTGATGTTGCAGATGTGCGATGCATCCGACAAGGGGCGCGTGATCGTCTTGCACCAAATGCACAGAGAATTGATCCATAAATTCAGCAAAACGCCCCTTCGCGACAAAGGCGCGGTGAAAAGCGCTGTCGTGATAATAGTCTGCCAAAACATGTGCCATGCCGCCGACAAGGTAAATTCCGCCAAAGGGGAGATGCGTAAGCGCCAAGTTGCCACAAACACAGCCCAAAACTTCCAGCATAATCTCAACCGATTTGCGCGCATGCGGATCGCTGTGAATATGGGTCATGATATGGTGGGAAGTGGGTAAAGCTTGGCGCGGATCAAGCCCGGCCAGAAAGCCATAAATATGGCCAAGCCCGCGGCCAGAGAGCACCTCTTCGGCGGAGGCGAAGCCAAAATGTTCGGTCAGGAATTGATGCAGCTCATAGATCTGAGGGCTCGGCACGGGCAAATTGACATGGCCTGTTTCACTGCCAGGCACGGTGAGTTTTGGACCTTCTCCCAAAACCACCGCCGAATTGAACCCGGTTCCAATATTGACAACCATGCGGTTGCCGCCTTGGGCCGTGCCTTTCACGATGCTGTGAAAGGCCGTGCGCGGCAGATGCGACAAGGCCATGCCCTGGGCCTGCATATCGTTTAGGATCGCACCAAATCTTGCGCCCGTGCCGGAGCAAAGCTCAGCGCTGGTGACGGTCCAATCGAGATTGGTCAACTGACCTTCGTCATGGCCAACAGGGCCGGCCACGTCAATACAGACGGCGTTTGGGCGGGCCTCTGGCGCGTGATCGCGCAGATATTTTTGCAAAATCCCCACAACGCCCGATTGATCGGTGTTGCGATAGCGATGAATTGTTTGGGTTTGCAGCTTTCCATCAATGGCCAGAGCAACGCGGGTATTGGTGCCGCCCACGTCTGCGACCAAATCGTGCTGTCCCATAGTCTTTTTCCAATTCCAAACCACTCAGACAGCTGCATACTTTAATTCGCACAATTCGTGCAAGGGCGTTAGGTCCGATTGTTGACAAACTTGGCCAATATCCAGCGAAACCAGATTTATAGGGCAGGCAACTCAGCGCTTGCCTTTCAAGGCAATCTTACAGATGGTTTTCACTGAATAATTGAAGGATCACATCATGCCCGCTCCCCAAAACAAATTGAAAGCCGCCCTGGCGCGCCGCGAGTTGCAAATCGGTATTTGGCTGGGTCTGTGCAGTCCTGCGGTGGCGGAGATGGCTGGAGCTGCTGGCTATGACTGGTGTTTGATTGACGGCGAACACGGGCCGAATGACCTGCCTTTGATGGTAGCGCAGCTGCGGGCATTGGAAGGGCGCGGGGCCAGCGCGGTGGTGCGTGTGCCGCAGGGCGAAGATTGGATTTTGAAACAGGTTTTGGACATTGGGGCGCAAAGCGTTTTGGTGCCGATGGTGGAAACCGCTGCCCAAGCGCGGCAGGTGGTGGAGGCTTGTAAATACGCGCCACAGGGTCGGCGCGGCGTGGGCTATGCGCTGGCGCGGGCCAGTGGCTACAATGCCATTGAGGATTATGCCAAAACCGCCAATGATCAGATTTGCGTCATGGTGCAGGTCGAAACGCGCGCCGCTATGGCCAATATTTCTCAAATTGCCCAAGTGCCGGGCATTGATTGTATTTTTATCGGCCCGGCAGATTTAAGTGCCGATATGGGACATCTTGGCGATTTGAACCATCCGGAAGTGCGCGAGGTCATCGCGCAAGGGATGTCGGATATCAAAGCTGCGGGGCTCTGTTCGGGTACGATTTGTTTCGATCAGGACGATCAGCAACGTTTCATTGCCCAGGGCGGAAGTTTTCTTGGCGTGGCCGCTGATGTGGTGACTTTGCAATCGGCATTGGCGCAAAATGTCGCCGAGGCGCGCAAGCTGTAAGAGCGCAAGCTGTAAGAGAGGCTGCCCGGCCAAGGGCCGGGCAGGGGGCTACCTTAACCCCGGCGGCGCTTGCGGCCACCGCGGCCGCCCGCATCACTGCCGGGAATTTTGTTGAAATTGATCCAAGCGGCGCCGCTTGGGTCGCAATCCATCAAGAAATTAGCGGCCCGGATCGCTTCCATCTCTTTGCCAGGTTTGCTCGACATGGATCCCATGCCGAAGAGGGTGACGAAGGTTTCATCGTCCATAGCCTCAGGCAGGGTGATGCCCGCGGCTGCAATTGCGGCTTTCTTTTCGGCAATCTTGGTTTGATTGACCGGCAAGGCAACTGGATTCATGATTGCGGAGGTCATACCCGCTGCCATGGCCATTGGCAGGAACGCATTGTTGATGCCATGACGATTGGGCAGTCCGAAAGAAATATTCGATGCGCCGCAGGTGGTGTTCACGCCCAATTCTTCGCGCAAGCGCCGAACCAGGGTGAAGACTTGCAAGCCCGCAGATCCCATCGCACCAACTGGCATGACCAGCGGGTCAACGACGATATCATGGGCGGGAATGCCGAAATCTGCGGCGCGTTCAACAATCTTTTTGGCAACCGCAAAGCGCACGTCTGGATCTTCGGAGATGCCAGTGTCGTCATTGGAAATGGCCACAACAGGCACATTGTATTTTTTCACCAATGGCAGCACCATTTCCATCCGATCCTCTTCTCCTGTCACAGAGTTGAGAAGAGGGCGACCCTCGGCAGCGGCCAGGCCATTTTCCAAAGCCCCTGGGACAGAGCTGTCAATGCACAAGGGCGTATCAACCACCGCTTGGACCCGCTCGATCAAGGCGCGCATCAAGGTTGGTTCGACAAAATTATTGTCCGCATAGCGTGGATCTTCGGCCATTTTGTTGGAAAATACGGCACCGGAGTTGATATCCAGGATTGTGGCGCCAGCGGCCGTTTGCGCGATGGCATCGGCCTCGACACGAGAATAATCCCCCGCTTCCAGCTCTGCATTCAAGATCTTGCGGCCTGTTGGATTGATGCGTTCACCAATCACGCAAAAGGGCTCATCGAAGCCGATGATAGCTGTCTTGGTTTTTGACTCTACAACCGTGCGTGTCATTTTGGAAATCCTTAGGATTGAGAAGCTGGAGTGGCGGAGGAACCGCCGTTTTCGATGGCCCAATTGGCATTGGTTTTAATCCCGCCAAGTGGGAAGAAATGGACATGCGAGATGCTAAAATTCGGATTTTCGGCTTTATAGGCCGCAAGATCGCGCAAGAAGTCGTCAGGGGTGAAGGGCAAAAGCAATTTGGTCAAATCTTTGGCCCGCCGCTGCAGCACCCGCAGGGAGGCGCCGACACCACAGGCGATTGAAAATTTGATCAAGGTTTGCAGTTTTGCCGGGCCGGCCACACCGATATGTATCGGCAGGGTGATGCCCCGTTCCGCCAGAGCATTGGCCCAGTCAATCACAGGGGCCGCCTCAAAACAAAACTGTGTTGCAATGGCCATATCTGCGTCGGATGTGTCGGAAAATGCCTGCTTCCAGCGCAGAGCCGAATCGACATGTGTCATGGATCCATCGGGATCAATGTCCTTATTGCCCTCAGGATGCCCGGCCACATGCAGGCGCTTGAAACCCGCGTCGCCAAAGGCTCCGCTTTCGAGCAATTGCATGGAGCTGTCATAATCACCATGAGGCTGCGTCACACCGCCTGCGAGAAGCAAGGCCTGTTCAACGCCAGCTTCGCCCTGGTACATGGCGATCCAATTGCGCAGCGTGGCTTCGTCTTTGATGATCCGCGCGGGGAAATGCGGCATGACGGTGAACCCTTCGCCCGCGATACGCTTGGCAGTGGCCACCATGTCTTCAATTGGCGTGCCTTCGATATGGGCAATATACACGCGCGTTGCGGCAGGCAGAAGCTCCCGAAAATCTGCGATTTTCTCGGCCGTGCGCGGCATCACCTCGATTGAATAATCCTTCAAAAAGGATTCGACCTGTGGGCTGATCTCGACATCTGCTGTGTCTTTGGATCCAAAATTGAGTAGGGCCATGGGCCGCTCCTTTTTTCAACTGGTAACTTATGTGGCGGGTCTAGGCCTGGCTGGCCCAACCATCATTGGCGATGAGCTGTTTGATTTTTTCTTGATCATATTCGGCGTCGAGACGTGCGGCTTCGGCTTGCGCCACTTGCGCCTGATCGCCATCAACCACATAGGGCGCGGCCTTGCGCCATTCCGCGAGATAGGCATCCGTGTCTTCCGCACCGACCTTCATGGCGGCGCGGTCAATGGCCTGTTCAAAACGCTCTGGCAATTGCACTTTTGACGCTTTGCGCCCCTTGCCGACAATGACCTGGGCCGGGATGTCACGCCAATACACAACAATTACATCTGCCATAATGATTCCTCACATCTGTGTCACGGATAACTAGGTGCAACTGATCTCAAAACAGGGTCGAATTTCGACAATTGAACCGGTGGGAGCGACCTTCCTGTCCTGCCAAAACCTCTGGACAATGAAAAGGCGTATTATTCGGAAAAATCGGCAATAACTTTATGAACGATTGCAAGGCGCCATCTAAGAGCTTAGGTTGGGGGCAACTCGAAACTCGAAAGGCGTGTAAGTATGGCGCCACAGCGTCCCCGGTCTGCGGATGCGATTCCCAATGCGGTTGAGTCAACCGCAGGCCTTCAGGCCCAGATGCCTCAGCTCTATGCGGCTTTGGATCTCGGTACAAATTCGTGCCGCATGCTGATTGCGCAACCTGATGGTGCGCAATTCAAAATTGTGGACAGCTTTTCCAAATCGGTCCAGCTTGGGCACGGTTTGGAAGATACTGGCCGATTGAGTCGCGTCTCCATGGATCGTACCTTGCAGGCTTTGCGGGTATGCAGCCAAAAATTGCGACAATATCGCGTGAAAAAGATGCGTTTGGTGGCCACAGAGGCCTGCCGGCGCGCGGCCAATGGTCCCGAGCTTATGCGGCAAATCCGCAAGACAACGGGGCTGACTTTGGAAATTATCAAGGCGGAGGAGGAGGCGCAGCTGGCGGTTCTGTCCTGCGCGCCTTTGGTCACGCGCGACACAGATCAGCTATTGGTCGTCGATATCGGCGGGGGATCTACCGAGTTGGTTTGGATTGATCTGGCCGATGTGCAACCCAAATCGCGCAGCCGCGCGATTATGCATATGCACCGTGGGTTTCGTTCGGGCGAGCGTCCGAATAAATACGGGGCCAAGGTGGTGGATTGGATTTCAGTGCCGCTCGGCGTTGCGACCCTGCGCGATTTGTTCAATGACGTCGACGATGACGCGGGCCGCTTTGCTTTGATGAGCCTGCTCTTTGAAGAAAAGTTGGAAAAGTTCATCCCCTATGACCGGGCTTATGAAATGGAGCATTTCCAGATCATCGGAACGAGTGGCACGGTGACAACCGTCGCGGCCAGCCACCTGGGATTGCGGCGCTATGATCGTAACAAAGTCGATGGGCTGGCCATGTCTTCGATCGAAATTGACAAGGTGATCCATGATTACCTGCGTTTGGGCCCGATCGGACGCCAAAATGATCCGCGCATTGGCAAGGATCGCCAGGCGCTTATCATGTCTGGAGCTGCAATCTTACAAGCATTGCTGCGCTGCTGGCCCACCCATAAACTCTCGGTGGCCGATAGAGGCCTGCGTGAGGGTTTACTCTATGCGCAAATGAGCGCAGACGGTGTTTTGCGTGAACAAAAGAGCTGAGGCGATATGGCGAAAACTCCAGGCAATAACAGTGGTCGCGGCCAGCGAGACCTGCGCGTCAAAGTGAAAACGGCGCGGGGGCGGAAACTGTCCTCAACGCTTTGGCTGGAGCGCCAGCTGAATGACCCCTATGTCAAGCGGGCCCAGGCGGATGGGTATCGTGGGCGTGCGGCCTATAAAATATTAGAACTTGATGATAAGTTTCGGTTTTTGGTGCCCGGGGCGCGGGTTGTGGATCTGGGCTGTGCACCGGGCGGATGGTGTCAGGTGGCGGTCAAGCGGATCAATGCATTGGGCACGCGGCAGGGCAAGAAAGTCGGGACGATTTTGGGTGTGGATCTGCAAGAGGTCGAGAGCATTCCTGGCGCGGAAATTCATGTGTTGGACTTCATGGAGGATGATGCGGATGCCAAGGTGAAAGCCTGGCTCAATGGGCCGGCTGATGTGGTGATGTCGGATATGGCTGCGGCCTCCTCTGGCCATAAGCAGACCGACCATTTGCGCATCATCGCATTGTGCGAAGCGGCGGCCTATTTTGCTTTTGACGTGCTCACCCCTGGCGGGACTTTCGTGGCCAAGGTTTTGGCCGGTGGCGCAGAAGGCGAGCTGCAAGCGCTGCTCAAGCAAAAATTTACCAAAGTCATCAATATGAAACCGCCGGCATCACGCTCCAATTCGTCAGAAAAATTCGTCGTTGCAACTGGATTTCGCGGTTAATCTCTTTACATCGCCCCGGCAGTCGCGGCACATTTTGAAGCGTATTTGTCCTTAACCGGCGGGAGTTCCCATGACCTACATTTTGGCTATTGATCAAGGCACCACTTCGAGCCGCGCCATTCTTTTTGATACACAGATGCGCCCGGTTCAATCTTGCCAGCAGGAATTTCAGCAATATTTCCCACAATCGGGATGGGTTGAGCATGATGCAGAGGAGATTTGGACCTCAGTGCAAGCGGTTGTTTGGGGGGTGATGGAGCAAGCGGGCTGCACAGCCAAAGATATCGCGGCCATCGGCATTACCAACCAACGTGAAACAACCCTGGTGTGGGACCGCAAAACCGGCGCGCCAATCCATAGGGCAATTGTGTGGCAGGACCGGCGCACATCGGCGTTTTGTGATCGTCTGCGCGCAGAAGGAAATGAGGCTGAAATCACGCAAAAGACCGGCCTTTTGCTGGATCCTTATTTTTCCGCCACCAAGCTGCATTGGCTGCTGTCTCATGTGGACGGGGCGGCTGAACGTGCGGCGCGGGGCGACTTGCTGTTTGGGACCATGGACAGCTATTTGATTTGGAAACTCACGGAGGGCCGCGCGCATGTGACCGACGCCACCAATGCAGCGCGGACCATGCTTTATGACATTCGTCGAGGCTGCTGGGATGCACAGATATGCGCGCTGATGCAGGTGCAGCAGAGTATGCTGCCCGAAGTGCGCGATTGCGCCTCAGAGTTTGGAACAACCCATGTGTTTGGTGCAGATATTCCCGTTCTCGGCGTGGCGGGGGATCAACAGGCCGCGACCATTGGCCAGGCATGTTTTCAGCCTGGGATGTTGAAATCGACCTATGGCACGGGCTGTTTTGCGCTGCTCAACACGGGCGATACTTTGGTCTCATCGAAAAATAGGATGCTTGGCACGATCGCATATCAATTTGACGGCAAACCGACCTACGCGTTGGAAGGCTCGATCTTTATCGCTGGGGCGGTGGTGCAATGGCTGCGCGACGGGCTGGGATTGATTTCTGCGGCCCGTGAAACCGCTGACATGGCTGCCGGTGCCGATTCCACCCAATCGTTATACCTTGTGCCTGCCTTCACCGGGCTGGGCGCTCCTTATTGGAATGCCGAATGTCGCGGCGCGATCTTCGGATTGACTCGCAACTCCGGTCCCAAGGAATTTGCCAAAGCGGCGCTCCAAAGCGTCGGCTACCAAACCCGTGATCTGCTGCTGGCGATGCAAGATGACATGGGAACGCCAGGTGAGGCGGTTTTGCGCGTGGATGGGGGCATGACCGCATCCGATTGGACGATGCAGTTTCTCGCAGATATTCTCGGTGCGCCGGTGGACCGGCCTAAGGTTTTGGAAACCACAGCGCTGGGAGCTGCATGGTTGGCCGGCTCACGCGCTGGCATTTATCCCGATCAACAGGGGTTCGCAGAGAGCTGGGCCCGCGATTGCCGCTTTGAGCCTCTGATGACAGATCAAGAACGCACAGATCTATACGCCGGTTGGAAAGACGCCGTGCGCCGAACTTTGGTCTAAACGCTCCCGCTGCATGAGCGAAGACAGGCGCGCCTCCTGGCATTTAGCCCGCGACGACACCTATAGCTGACGAACCGGCCAAAGATGGCCGGATATGAGCATTTTGCCGCAAGGCCGGCGGGCGCATATAGAGCTTCAAGGCACTGATATATAAATTAATATCATTCAGATGCTTCTGTGGTGTCCCCACCGAACCCACGCGCGCCCATTCAGGCGCTGCTCTCATGTCTTTGTTGAAATGGCCTTATTCAGAGGTCTGACGCAGGCGGGCCAACATCCGCCATGAGTTTTTAAACATATCTTAAATACAACGTGGTTTCTTAAGCGCCACATGCGGGGCGCTATGGGCTTTCGTACCTTCGATAATTTGGATAGATTTCTGGCGAGTGATACACCCGACGGTCGGCTTTAACTGAAATGGACAGAACAATGAAAAAAATTACATTCTTAGGATTGGGAGTCATGGGCTACCCTATGGCGGGGCATTTGGCGCGTGCGGGCCATGAGGTCACTGTGTACAACCGTACCGCTTCAAAGGCCGGCGCTTGGGTATCTGAGCACGGCGGTAAAACTGCCGCAACCCCGGCCCAAGCGGCAATGGGTGCTGAGATGGTTATGGCCTGCGTTGGCAATGATGACGATTTACGATCGGTTTGTTTGGGCCCGGATGGCGCCTTTGCTACCATGGCTGAGGGCAGCATTTTCGTAGATCACACTACGGTGTCTGCCGCGGTCACCCGTGAGCTCTATGACGCCGCGCGAAGCGGAGCCATAGCCTTCGTTGATGCGCCTGTATCTGGTGGCCAGGCGGGCGCTGAAAATGGCCAATTGTCGATCATGTGCGGTGGTGATCAGATCGATTTTGATCGCGCCGCGCCTGTGATGGGCGTCTATTCAAAACTCTGCCGCCGCATTGGCCAGAGCGGTGCGGGGCAGATGACTAAGATGTGCAACCAGATTGCCATTGCCGGTTTGGTACAAGGCCTGGCAGAGGCACTGCATTTCGCCTCAAAAGCCGGTCTTGATGGGGCATCAGTGGTCGAGGTCATCAGCCAAGGCGCCGCTGGAAGTTGGCAAATGTCCAACCGCTACGAGACAATGTTGGACGATCACTTTGAGCATGGCTTCGCTGTGGATTGGATGCGCAAGGATCTGGGAATATGTCTGGCGACGGCAGATGATAACGGCGCGAGCCTGCCCGTGACGGCTTTGGTCGATCAATTTTACAAAGATGTGCAGAAGATGGGGGGCGGGCGCTGGGATACGTCGTCATTGTTCAAACGCTTGCAAGCGCTGTAAGGGCCTGGCGCGTCAAGGGCGGTATGACTCGCTCTTGGCGCTTAATCTGGGCGCTTAATTTTTAATGCGCGCCAAGAGCTGCACTCTTTTCTTCCGACAACAGCGCCCGTATCGCCCAACCGCCGAGGGCGATTGATGCCAGGGCAAGCAGCGCGGCGATGCTTAGGCTTGCGATGCCCGCAAGTCCTGCGCCGACGGTACAGCCACCGGCCAAAACACCGCCCACGCCCATGAGTGTCCCGCCTAAGAAATAGCGGCCGGTTTGTTTTGGCGTGTCAAACGATTGCCATTGAAATTCCCTCTTGCTGAGGGAGGTTGCGGCGGCTCCGAGGACGACGCCAAGGATCAATCCGACACCGAATCCGGCGGGAATGGCAGAGGAAGCGACAGTCCAAAAGAGTAAATCTGCCGCTGGCGCGGTAAATGACAAAGATTGCATGACGATAGGGTCAAATTCATCCTGCAAGACAAAGCCCGTGCCAAGCCATCCGGCGGGGACCAAGAGCCCCAAAAGACCGGCCCAGAGCGCTTTGCTCCAAGCGATACCAGAGCGGGCGGCGATGGCAAAGCAGGTTAAAGCCAATACAACCGCCCAAACCGCTGCGCCGCCAGGGACATCGGCAAGAGAGCTGACTTCACCCATGGGCAGGGTGACAGAGCCGAGCCAGACCCGCAGAGGGGCAAAAATGCCTTTGAGGGTTGCATGGGCGAGCACAGCAAAGACGATTAGCACCGTCAGTGCGCGTAGATTGCCCGAGCCTGTCAGTACGGTGAGGCGGGAGATACAGCCACGGGTGAGCACCATGCCAATGCCAAACATCACACCGCCGACGAGGATTGCCGCAATCGGCAGATCATTATCCAGCAAGCGGTGACCATCAAATGAGATATAGCCGGTGACGGTTAACAGCTGCGTGACCAGCACAGCTGTTCCTAGGGCGACCAACCACAGGCCGCGCGCGGATTGCGCTTGATTTCCCATGCCCATAACAGCGCTGCGAAAACAAAACTTGAGGTGTTGCGCTATCGCGCCGAATAGCGCGCCAAGGATCAATGCCAAAATCAGCGACGCCTGTACAGGATTCAGGGTTTCGAAACCGAGTTGTTCAAACATTTCAGATACCTTTTGTTGTATGAGCTCCACTTGCCTCTAAACCGAGCGGGATGCAAATGGGGCTGGGACGACAAAATTCTGGCGAGCGCGGGATGGACGGGATATGGTTCCGCAGGCGGCAGTAACCTGAGAACCCTATCCGAGGCGTGCAATTGTGGTGCAGAAATTTGGTCCTAATTGTGCTGGTGGTAGACTATGATCGCTCTGCGTGATTACGATGCCGCAGGGCTTAATCAATCTGATGGAACCCTTGGATCAATTGGCGCAGCCCGATCGCGGCGCCAATTGTGATGCAGATCACTGTCACCGGGGCGCCATAGGCGAGGGTGGAGAAGGCCGATAGTCCCTGTCCAACGCTGCATCCCAGCGCCAAGACGGATCCGACGCCCATAAGCGCCGCTCCAAAAATTTGCCGGCGTAACTCGCGCGCATCGTCACAGGCCTCCCAGCGGAAGTGCCCTTTGAATATGGAGCCGAGAAAAGCACCAATCAAGACGCCTAAGACAGATCCTGTGGCAAAGCTCACAG
>Ga0209557_1000078_pt1 | contig 63149 bp, 59 predicted proteins | sample SaaInlV_120m_DNA_4_FD_184672 | JGI IMG/M metagenome (GOLD analysis project Ga0209557, IMG submission 184672) | Marine microbial communities from expanding oxygen minimum zones in the Saanich Inlet - Saanich Inlet SI074_LV_10m_DNA (SPAdes) (version 2) | ecosystem: Environmental > Aquatic > Marine... | reverse complement strand
CAAGATTCGCCATATTAATATTGTTGGCAACAAACAGTTTTCCGAGGAAGAGCTGCTTGAAAATTTTGAGCAGAACACCACAGGCTGGCTGTCGTGGATTTCCAGTAACGATAAATACAGCAGGGAACAGCTAACCGGAGATCTGGAGTCTCTGGAGACCTGGTACCTGGATCGTGGCTATCTCAAGTTTGCCGTAGAGAGTACTCAGGTATCTATCAGCCCGGATAAAGAGTCCGTGTATATCACTATCAATATCGATGAAGGTGATGTCTACACAATCAGTGCTGTGGAGCTGTCCGGGGAATTGAAGTTGCAGGAGGCGCAGATAAGAGCGCTTATCCTGATGCGTAAAGGTATGATTTTCTCACAGTCCTTGATGACTACTTCAAGTGAATATATTACTCGCGCTCTGGGTAACAGTGGTTACACTTTTGCGGAGGTCAATGGTTACCCTGAGGTGGACGAAGATGAAAAGACTGCCACAGTGACTTTTATGGTAACTCCCGGCATGCGCGCTTATGTGCGCCGTATTGAGTTCCGGGGTAACACCAAGACTGCCGATGAGGTTCTGCGTCGAGAGATGCGTCAGATGGAAGGTGGTTCGGCGAACAATGCTCTGATAGAGCACTCCAAGGTGCGGCTCGAGCGTCTTGGCTACTTTAAAGAAGTGAATGTTGAGAACCTGCCAGTGGCAGGAACCAATGATCAGATTGATGTGGTCTATACAGTTGAAGAGCAGCCCTCCGGGTCTGTGGGTGCCAGTGTGGGTTATGCTCAGGGTACCGGTCTTATTCTGGGTGCCAATCTCAGCGAAAACAACTTTCTGGGTACAGGTAAGCAAGTGGGGGTCGGTCTCAACAAAAGCACCTATCAGAAGTCGGTGAACTTTAGTTATACCGAGCCCTATTTCACTGTGGATGGCATCAGTGTTGGTTATAATTTGTACGGTCGAGATACCGACTATGATCGCATCAATGTTGCCAGCTTCTCTACCAATACATTTGGCGCCAGTGTTAATTGGAGCTACCCGGTGTCGGAGATCGAACGACTTGGCTGGGGTCTGGGTTATGAAAATCTGGATCTTAAGACTGGCTCTTTCGCCTCTCAGGAAATCAGTGATTTTGTCAGCGAAAATGGCGATAATTTCGATGTTGTCAGCCTCAATGTTAACTGGATAAAATCGACGCTCAACCGCGGTGTTTTTGCTACCCGTGGTACTTCTCAGCGGGTGGGGCTCGATATAGCTGTTCCTGGTTCAGGGCTGGAGTATTACAAGACGACCTATAGCCTTCAGCATCTGCGTGGATTAACCAGGTCACTGACATTGAAGCTTCGTGCGGACCTTGGCTATGGTGAAAGCTATGGCGACACTACCAGTATGCCGTTTTTCAAAAACTTCTACGGCGGTGGCTTTGGCTCAGTTCGCGGCTTTAAACGCAACACTCTGGGTCCCCAGGACACCCCATGCCATCTGAGGAATCCACCCTGTAGCACAAGCTTTATCGACGATCCGGATCCCATTGGCGGTAATGTTCAGGTTGAATTGGGCGCCGAAGTAATATTTCCACTGCCGTTTCTTAAAGATCAGCGGTCAGTGCAGTCCACATTCTTTGTTGATGCGGGCAATATTTTCAACACTAAATGTGGTGAAACTCAGGTTAACTGTTTTAAACCTGATGTAGGAGAGTTACGCTACTCTGTAGGTGTAGGTGCAACTTGGTTAAGTGGCTTTGGGCCGATTACGTTTAGTATCGCCAAGCCGCTCAATTCGAACGATTTCGATGAAACTGAAGTTTTCCAGTTCTCATTGGGTAATCAATTTTAATAAAATGTAGGGAGAAGTATTGTGGGTAATGTAAAAGCACTTGTTTTAGTTTTGGTAGCCAGCCTGTTTGCGGTTGCACCTTTGAGCGCAGTGGCGGCAGAGAAAATTGCAGTAGTCGATATGGCGAGAGCTATTTTTGGCTCTAATGCAGCTCAGGCTAAGCTAAAACAGGCAGAGCAGGGAGCTGATTTTGTCAGCCTTAAAGCTAAGTACGAGGGTTCAGCAGCAGACCTGCAGGCATTGGCCAAAGAAGCAGAGAGCAAGCGTTTGACATGGTCACAGGAACAGGCAGTTGAGCATCAGAAGAAAATGGAATATGCCAAAGCAGATGCTGAGCTAGCCGGTCGCAAGATTCAGGCGGAACAGCAACAGCTGCAGCAGAGCATCATGCAAGAGCTTGGCCCCAAGGCCCAGGAAGCTCTGCAGGAAGTTATCGCGGAAGAGGGCGTTACTATTCTACTGCGTGCCGAATCTGTAATGGTCGCCAGCCCAGAGAGTAATCTAACGGCTAAGGTTGCTGACCGACTAAACCAAAAAACAAAGTAAGTTTGTTCTAGTCAGCCTGCTGCCGGATGAAGCACGATTATTCCCTAGGTGAAATTGCCGCGTTTCTCAATGCTGAGTTGCGCGGTGATGCGGATGTGCGAATCTCAGGGCTTAACAGTCTGGACAGTGCAGCAGCGGGGGATCTGGCATTTCTTGCCAATCCCAAATATATAAGCCAGTTGACCGATACCAGAGCAGGGGCTGTAATCCTTAAGTCAGACCAGGCCGACAGTTTCGCAGGCAACAGCCTGGTATTGGATAACCCTTATTTGGGTTATGCCCGGATTAGTGCCTGGTTTAATCGAGCGCCAGTTCCCGGTGGCAGTATCCACCCCAGCGCGGTTATTCATCCCAGTGTTGATCTAAAAGATGATGTCTCTATCGGCCCCAATGTTGTGGTTGATGAGGGTGCGATTATTGGCTCTGGCTGTTCTATTGCCGCCAATAGCTTTATTGGCAGTCGCTCAGTTTTGGGTGCTGACTGCCTGATCGCGGCCAATGTCTCCGTCTATCATGATGTGGTCATAGGCGGTGGAGTCACTGTACACAGTGGCTCTGTGATCGGGGCAGATGGCTTTGGCTTTGCACCCAATGGCGAGGGTGGCTGGCAGAAGATTCACCAGCTTGGTGGTGTGCGCATTGGTGACCGGGTGGAGATTGGTGCCTGCAGCACAGTAGACCGCGGTGCTCTTGAAGACACAGTGGTTGGCAATTCTGTGATTATTGATAATCATGTGCAGATAGCCCACAACTGTGTGGTTGGAGATGGCACTGCTATCGCGGCTTTTTGTGCTCTTGCGGGCAGTGTAAAGCTTGGTCGCAACTGTGTTCTGGGGGGCTATGCCACTGTGGTAGGCCATTTGTCGATCTGTGACAATGTGATATTGACCGCCCATGCCTATGTGACCAAAAGTATTTCGAAGCCTGGATCATACTCTTCGAGCACAACCCCACTGATGGAGTCATTAAAGTGGCGCAAAACTGCGGTGCGCATTGGGCAGCTTGAAGATATTGTGCAGCGCTTGAAAAGACTGGAAGATAATAAAAATTAAGTAATGGTGGCCGGTTAGGGTTTGACCAGACAACAAATGTAACCTTGGATATTGTAATGAATATAAATGAAATAATGGATCTATTGCCCCATCGCTACCCGTTTCTGCTGGTTGATCGAGTCACCGATGTGGTGCTCGGCGAGAGCATAGCGGGTTACAAGAATGTCAGTATCAATGAAGAGGTGTTTAATGGCCATTTCCCTGGTGCGCCTATTTTTCCCGGTGTAATGATTATTGAAGCCATGGCCCAGGTCTCTGGTATTTTGGGTTTTGCCACCACTGGTGAGACCGCGGACCACGATAAGCTATACCTGTTTGCCGGTGTCGATAAGGTGCGCTTTAAACGCCCGGTGGTTCCAGGGGACCGACTGGATTTGACCTCTGAGGTTGAGACCGTTAAACGTAATATATGGCGCTTTCGCTGTACTGCCAAGGTTGATGGGCAGACTGCCTGCGAAGCTACAATTCTTTGCGCCTACAGAGATAAAGGTGAGGTTGCATGATAGATCCCAGGGCCATTGTTGATCCTTCAGCTACTGTTGGCGATAACGTCAGCATCGGGCCATGGACCATTGTCGGCCCGGATGTCGAGATCGGTGATAACTGTGAAATCGCGTCCCATGTGGTGCTTAAAGGACCTACGGTTCTGGGTCGCGGCAACAAGATATTCCAGTTTGCCACTATAGGCGATGCTACTCCGGATCTTAAATACAATGGCGAACCAACCAGGCTTGTGGTTGGTGATAACAATGTGTTCCGCGAAGGGGTCACAGTGCACAGGGGTACTGTGCAGGGTAACTATGAGACGGTAATTGGCAGTGATAATCTGTTTATGCCCTATGTTCATATTGCCCATGACTGTGTGATCGGCAGCCATGTTGTTTTTTCCAACAACGCGACTATCGCTGGGCATGTGCATGTGGGGGACTGGGCCATTTTGGCCGGGTACGCGCTGTCCCATCAATTTGTTCATATTGGTGCCCATTGTTTTATTGCTACAGCTGCCTTCTGTTACCACGATGTACCAGCCTTTGTGACGGCTTCAGGTAATCCTGCAGAACCTCGCACCATTAATCGAGAGGGGCTAAAGCGGCGTGGCTTTAGCGCCGATGAAATCGCCATGGCCAACAAGGCCTATAAATTACTTTATCGCCGTGGCCTGCAATTTGATGAGGCACTTAAGGCGATTGCCGAGTTGGGCGACAATAGGGTCACTACCATGTTTTTATCCTCCGTTGAGCACAGTACTCGCGGCATTATTCGTTAGTCTATGTCTGCGCCAAGCCCAGTCTTCGCCATAGTTGCAGGAGAGGCCTCCGGGGATATTCTCGGCGCAAATCTGATACGGGCACTTAAACAACTTTTTCCAGACGCTATTTTTGAGGGCATAGGTGGCCCGCAGATGCAGGCTGAGAGTTTTAGGTCCCTGTATGAAATGGACCGTCTCTCAGTAATGGGTCTGGTTGAGCCCCTAAAACGGCTGCCTGAGCTTTTGCGCATCAGGCGTAATATTGTCCGGCGCTATAGCAATAACAGGCCAGCGGTCTTTATTGGTATTGACTCTCCTGACTTTAATTCAGGCATAGAGCAGAGACTTCATCGCGCCGGGGTAAAAACTGTCCATTATGTCAGTCCTTCGGTCTGGGCCTGGCGTCAGGGTAGAATCAAAAAGATCAAAAAGTCTGTTGACCTTATGCTGACCTTGCTGCCTTTTGAAGCTGATTTCTATCGCCAGCATCAGGTGCCGGTGTGCTTTGTCGGCCATCCATTGGCTCAGCAGTTTGGCGACAAGCCAGATAAAAATTCAGCCTGTACCGAGCTTGGCCTCGACCCCCAGCGACCAGTGCTGTGTATTACGCCCGGCAGCAGATCCAGCGAAGTTGAGTTACTGGCGAATCTGTTTCTCGACGCTGCTGAGGTTGTCCGTCAGACGTGGAACGCAGATATTCAGCTAGTGATACCTGCGGCCAATCAGGCTCGGTATCAACAGGTTGAGGAGATTCTGGGCCACAGGCCCAATTTAAATATCCTGCTGTTACAGCAGCAATCCCATCTTGCTATGGAAGCGGCTGATGTGGTGCTGCTTGCCTCAGGCACCACGGCTCTGGAAGCTATGCTACTAAAGAAGCCTATGGTGGTGAGTTATCGTTTTGGGGCCTGGACCTATAAGCTGTTATCCAGGTTGATTAAGACCCCCTACGCCTCTATTCCCAATTTGCTAGCCAATAAGATGCTGGTGCCAGAGCTGATTCAGGATGATGCCTCAGTGGACAACTTGTCTGCAGCAGTGATTGATGCATTTGATGCAGACCGGCGTGAGCTGTTGCAGGTAGAGTTTGCCCGATTGCAAGAACAGCTGGCTGTGGACTCTGGTGCTGTTGCTGCCCGCGCTATCTCCGAGTTGTTGGCCCAGTGAAGCCCTGGAAGCCTCCGGTAGGGGTTAAATGTTTGGCTGGTGTGGACGAGGTTGGCCGCGGCCCCCTGGCGGGAGATGTGGTCACTGCTGCTGTAGTACTGCCAGCCAATCACAGAATTGAAGGGTTGGCTGATTCTAAAACGCTGTCTGCCCGGCAGAGGGAAAACCTATATAGCGATATTATCAGCCATGCGGACTGCTGGGCTGTGGGGCGCGCCTCGGTGGCTGAGATTGATCGCTTCAATATTTTGCAGGCCACTCTGATGGCCATGCGCCGGGCTGTGATGGGGCTGCGCATGCAGCCAGATTACGTTGCCGTTGATGGCAATCGTGTACCCCAGTGGGAATACAGTGCCGAGGCCGTGGTGAAAGGCGATGGTAGAGTTGAGGTGATCAGTGCAGCATCCATTATCGCCAAGGTGGTGCGTGATGCCGAGATGGCCGAGATGCATATTAAATATCCGGGCTATGGCTTCGACAGCAATAAAGGTTACGGCACGGCTCAGCATCTGGAAGCGCTGGAGCGGCTGGGCCCCACGCCTATCCACAGGCGTTCATTTGCCCCGGTGAGAAAGGAAATGGGCCTGGATCAGTCTGATTTGTTTTGAGCTGCATTACTGGGCCGCTAGTTCCGCTGATAAATAAAATGCAGGTTTAAGTTTAAAAAGTCAGTTTAGCCTTGAGTTCAGGTGGCACAGGCTTTACATTCGACGGTATAAAAACAACTAATATTTGGGGTTGAAGTGGTGACACACGCACAGATTACAGGTTGGGGCAAATATGCGCCGCCATTACTGATGACCAATGATGATATGGCTAAAATTGTTGATACCAATGATGAGTGGATTTTTTCGCGCTCTGGTATTCGCCAGCGGCATTACAGCCATGTCACCACTGGTGAGATGGGCTGGCTGGCAGGAGAGAGAGCTCTGGCCGCCGCCGGTATTAGCGCTGATGAACTGGATCTGGTGATTCTGGGCTCAACCACGCCGGAAGAGTACTGCCCCAACACCGCAAGTATAATCAAGAATAAGCTGGGTGCGACAAAGGCCGCGGCCTTTGATCTGAACTCGGCCTGCACCAGCTGGCTCTATGGGCTTAATGCAGCCACCGATATGGTCAAGTCGGGGTCTATTAAAAAGGCACTGGTTATTGGTGCAGAGCGTATTTCTGTGGCCATGGACTGGAGCAAGCGCGAATCCTGCTTTTTGTTTGGCGATGGTGCAGGTGCGGTTGTGATTGAGGCATCGGAAGAAAAGACCGGCCTGCTGAGCGCACATATGAGCTGTGTGCCCGATAGCCGCGAATGCCTGCACATTCCCAAGTGGGGGTTGTCGACGATGCACTGGACTGATGATCTCCATGTGTCACTCAATTTTGAGGGCCAGGAAATCTTTAAAAGTGCAGTTAAAGGCATGAGTGAATCCATTGCCGAGGTGCTTCGACGAGAGGGGTTAACTGCAGATGATATAGATCTGTTTGTCCCCCATCAGGCTAACGTTCGCATTATTCAGGCCTTAGCTAAACGCCTTAATTTCCCCATGGAGAAGATAATGGTCTGTATTGATAAATACGCCAATACCAGTGCTGCGGCTATTCCTCTGGCCCTCTGTGACGCGCTGGCTGAAGGCAGAGTGAAACCAGGCATGACTATTTTAACCGCCTCCTTTGGTGCCGGGTTGACCTGTGGTGCAGGAATTATCCGCTGGGGTGACAGGGTTGAGCCACTGCAGCACAGCGATGCAGATATTGCGCCCTTTGAGGGCACGGTATTTGATTTGATGAAAGACAGCTTTGCCTATTACGGCGTCGATGCGGAGCACCTGTTATCTAAATGACCCCATCATTTGTCCATCTTCGACTGCATTCTGAATACTCATTAGTTGATGGGTTGGTACGCATTAAACCTCTGGCGGCCAAGGTTGCCGAGATGGGTATGCCAGCAGTCGCTCTGACTGACTTTAATAATTTCTTCGGCCTAGTCAAATTTTATAAAGCCTGCCAGAACAATGGCGTTAAGCCTGTTCTGGGTGCCGACATGCTGATTCAGGACGAGAGCGGTGAAGGTGGGCTTGCTCAGCTGGTGCTATTGGTTGCAGACCAGACTGGCTACCAGAATTTAACCAAACTTGTGTCAAGAGCCTATCAGGAAGGCCAGCGTCAGGCCGTCCCCACAATTAAACGATCCTGGTTGGAAGGAGCGAGCGATGGGTTGATTGCGCTCTCTGGGGGACGCGCCGGTGAAGTGGGTGTGGCACTGATCTCTGGTCGCGGGGCGGAGGCAGAGCAGCTATTGTTGGACTATATGCAGCTTTTCCCCAACCGTTTTTATCTCGAGCTACAGCGTACCGGCCGTGCCGACGAGGAGGATTATCTCCATGCTGCGGTAGGTCTGGCCTCTCAGTACAGCTGCCCTGTGGTGGCCACCAATGATGTGCGCTTTATACAGGCGGATGAATTTGAAGCCCATGAGGCGCGGGTGTGTATTCATGAGGGGCGTGCACTGGATGATCCCCGCCGCGAGCGACGTTTTTCCGAGAGTCAGTATCTGCGCAGTGCCGATGAGATGGCTGAGCTATTTGCCGATATTCCCGAGGCGCTGCAAAATACCATAGAGATCGCCAGGCGCTGCACTCTGGATCTGCGTCTGGGCGAGTACTTCCTGCCGGATTATCCAATCCCTGAAGGCATGACCATCAATGAATTCTTTATCGCCGAGTCCGAGCAGGGTCTGCAGGAGCGGCTGGCAGTGCTGTTTGATACCCAGGCCCCGGACTTTGCTGAGACTCAGCAGCTGTATGCGGAGCGGCTTAAGTTTGAGCTGGATATTATTATCCAGATGGGTTTTCCCGGCTACTTCCTAATTGTCATGGACTTTATTCGCTGGGCTAAAAATAACCAGATACCTGTGGGCCCAGGCCGCGGCTCTGGAGCCGGTTCACTGGTTGCTTATGCATTAAAAATCACTGACCTTGACCCCATTGAATACGATCTGCTGTTTGAGCGCTTTCTAAATCCTGAGCGGGTATCCATGCCGGATTTTGATATCGACTTTTGCATGGAGGGTCGCGACCGCGTGATCGCCTATGTGGCGGAGCAGTATGGCCGCGATGCAGTGTCGCAAATTGTGACCTTTGGCACCATGGCTGCCAAGGCGGTGGTGCGAGATGTGGCCCGCGTGCAGGGCAAGTCTTACGGGCTTGCAGATAAACTGTCAAAGTTGATCCCCTTTGAAGTGGGCATGACCCTGGAAAAGGCGGTTGAGCAGGAAGAGGAGCTGGAGCAGTTTCTCGCCCAGGACGAAGAGGCCGCAGAAATCTGGAGTATGGCACTGCAGCTTGAGGGGGTTTCGCGCAACTGTGGCAAGCATGCCGGTGGCGTGGTTATTGCGCCGACACAGATAACCGATTTTTCACCGATCTACTGTGATGATAGTGGCGGCGGGGTGGTTACACAGTTCGACAAAAATGATGTGGAAGAGGCCGGGCTGGTCAAGTTCGACTTTCTGGGGCTGCGCACATTAACCATTATTGACTGGGCTGTGCGCATGATTAATCGCACCCGCACAGCTAATGGCGAAGACTGTCTGGATATCGAAAAGATTCCTCTGGATGACAAGGCCACCTATGAGCTGATGCAGCGGGCTGAAACCACCGCAGTCTTCCAGCTTGAATCTCGCGGCATGAAAGACCTGATTAAAAAACTCGGTCCTGACCGCTTTGAAGATATTGTCGCACTGGTGGCGCTGTTTCGTCCTGGTCCACTGCAGTCGGGCATGGTTGATGATTTTATCAATCGGAAGAAAGGCCGGGCTGAGGTCAGTTATCCCCATGTGCAGTACCAGCATGAATCCTTAAAGCCAGCACTGGAACCCACCTACGGCATTATTCTCTATCAGGAACAGGTGATGCAGATTGCTCAGGAAATGGGTGGCTATACCCTTGGCGGCGCTGATTTGTTGCGTCGCGCCATGGGTAAGAAAAATGCTGAAGAGATGGCAAAGCAGCGAGAGCTATTTACCCAGGGTGCAGTGGAGAAAGGGTTTACCCAGGATTTGGCATCGAATATTTTTGACCTGATGGAAAAATTTGCCGGTTACGGCTTTAACAAATCCCACAGTGCTGCCTATGCTTTGGTGGCCTATCAGACAGGCTGGCTCAAAACCCATTATCCCGCCGAGTTTATGGCGGCGACTATCTCATCTGATATGGATAAAACCGACAAGGTGGTGACCTTTATCGATGAATGCCGGGCTATGGGTCTGAATTTGCTGCCCCCGGATGTCAATCATGGGCAGTTTCACTTTAGTGTCGATGGCCCCGGGCGTGTGATTTACGGCCTTGGCGCTATCAAAGGGCTGGGTGAAGGCCCGGTAGACAATATCATAGCGGCGCGCACTGAGGGTGGGCCGTTTAAAGATCTGTTTGACTTCTGTGCCCGAGTGGATGGCCGCAAGGTCAATAAGCGCGCCCTTGAGGCGATGATTCGCAGTGGTGCTCTGGATAATATTGGTCCTGAAGGGGAAGTGGGTTATCGCCGTGCGGTGATGCTGGCGGGAATGGATGAGGCGGTTAAGCTGGCGGAACAGCATGCACGCAATACCAGCAGTGGCATGGGCGATCTCTTTGGCGACTCCATTGTAGATAGCGCTGTGGATATTAACTACAACAGCTATAACGGCGCCCGTGTGCTCTCGGTGCGTGAGCGTTTAAATGGTGAAAAAGACACATTGGGCCTGTATTTGACTGGTCACCCAATCGATGAATATGAGGATGAATTGCGCTCCATGGTACCCAGCCGTATCGCTGATCTGAGACCAGGTAAAGATGGCTCAACCGTGTCCGGCATGGTGGTGGGCATGCGGGTGATGAAAAACAAGCGCGGAGACAGCTTTGCATTTTTGACATTGGATGACAAAAGTGGCCGTGTTGAGTTGTCGGTATGGGCGGAAAAATTTAATGCCTATCGGGATATTCTGACCAAAGATGCGCTGCTTGTGGTGCAGGGTGTGGTGTCTGAGGATAGCTTTACCGGTGGTTTAAAAATGGTCGCTGAATCTATTCAGTCTATCTATGAAGCACGCTGCAGCAAGCTTAGCAAGCTGCAGTTGACCATCTCTCAGTCTGGGGTTGCCGATGGTTGGGTGGATCAGTTTCACCGCACCATCAGTGAATATGGCAATGGCAACTGCCCCATTATCCTGGAGTACATTGTGCCCAGCGCGGTGGGTCAACTCTCTCTGGGTCGACAGTGGCTGGTGCAGCCAAAAGATGAATTGATTGCTCGATTGCGGGAAGATTTTGGTAAAAACAGCGTTCGCTTGCACTATCATTAGGTAATCAAGCCACAACAGGCTGGCAGTCCCGCGCAGAGATGTTAAAATGCGTCCCCGGGCACCCGCAGAGACTTTCTAACCATGAATTTAAACTATCTTTCTTTTGAGCAACCAATTGCCGAGTTGGAAGCAAAAATTGAAGAATTGCATTTGGTTGGCAATGATAATGAACTTAACATTGCTGAAGAAGTGGCCAAACTTCGGGACAAGTCACGCAAGCTGACTGAGAGTATTTACGCCAAGCTCAGCCCCTGGCAAGTGGTGCAGGTGGCCCGCCATCCTCAACGCCCCTATAGCCTTGATTATATCCAGCGTATCTTTACCGACTGGGAAGAGATGCATGGTGACCGTCACTTCGGTGATGACAGTGCTATTGTCGGTGGTGTTGCTCGACTCAACGGCGGGCCAGTGATGGTTATTGGCGAAGAGAAGGGTCGCGGCGTCAATGAAAAAGTCATGCGTAATTTTGGTATGCCCAAAGCTGAGGGCTACCGCAAAGCACTGCGTCTGATGGAGACTGCTGAGCGGTTTAAGTTGCCCGTGATTACCCTGATTGATACCCCAGGAGCCTATCCTGGCATCGACTCGGAGGAGCGCAATATCTCTGAGGCCATCGCGCGCAATCTGGCAGTTATGTCGCGGCTGAAAACGCCTATTATTTGCACCGTAATTGGTGAGGGTAGCTCTGGTGGCGCTCTGGCTATTGGTGTTGGCGATAAACTCAACATGCTGCAGTACAGCACCTACTTTGTGATCTCTCCCGAGGGCTGTGCCAATATTATCTGGAAGACCAGTGACAAGGCTCCCCAGGCCGCTGAAGCCATGGGTGTTACCTCGGATAATCTGCAGAACCTGGGTATTGTTGATGAGACGATTCCAGAGCCTATGGGTGGCGCTCACAGAGATATTGAAGCGATGAGTGCGACTATCAAGGAGCATCTCTCGACCCAGCTTGATGAGCTTCAGGCCATCCCTGTAGACGACTTGCTAGAGCGCCGTTACCAGCGCCTAATGTCCTACGGCAGACCCGACTAAGGTTTTACTAGCAGGCCTAATTCTCTTCCAGCAATGATATAGCTGCTATAGCCTCGGGATCCTGAGACTTTAGCTGGTTGGCTATATGGTGCTGGAAAAAATACCTGAAATCCTGGCTTTTGTCTGCGGCGTACAGGCAACTGTCCCCAGGCAGTACTGGTGTATTAACTACCTTGTCTTCATCGATCAACATGGCCTCCATGGTGCCATCCTGCAGCAGTCGCCAGCTGATCACTTCTTTAAGGGTAATACTGTGGAAGCCATCGGCGGACAGTACCGCATGAGTGCCAATGCTATCTGGCACTTCCTGAATGATCTCTCGTCCAGAGTCACACTGATATTCATAATAATCAGCAGCGGTTTCCAGCTCGACCACCTTATGCAGTGGCGCTGCGAAAAATAACTCATCAACACCCTGATCGTAATAGCCTTGCCACTGACCGTTAAGGGGGTCATTGATCTCATCGCAGGCAACCAGCTCATCGAGCCAGGGCACTAGTCCAACGACTTCGCCGCTAAGGCGTAGACCCCAGGCCAGTACTTTTACGGAGAATAGTTTTTCCGGATTCTCGGAATTGCTATAGAGCATTTCGAGACCATCGAGTTCGGGAGCAATACGTATAAGTTTGTTATTGGAAAGTTCTGAGAGGGGTTTGCGTGTGAAGATATCAATCACATTATCCAGCTGGTGATCAATCGCCATATTGGGCATAAATATATCTCCTTGGGACAGATGATAACAAAACGACACTGACACTATATAAGGTACTCCAGAATTCCATAAAGCACAACAATTAGTGTTTGATCCTGTCATTGTCTCTTTGATAAAGAGCTGCGGCGAGGTTACTGGAGATGGATTATTTGCTGTAAACTTACCGTCTTAAATCATTCACAGAGACTTTCCATTGGACAGCAGATCTGCCGCACAATTTTATTTTGCCTATGGCTCGAATATGAATCAGGCCCGCATGGTTGGCCGTGATATGAAGATTGTTTCCATGACCGCCGGTTGGCTGGACGGCTTTGGGCTGCGCTTTAACAAGCGCTCACGACGGGATGATAATCTGGCCTGTGCCAATATGGTCTGGGCAAGATCTGAGCGTATTCAGGGTATTCTCTATGAGCTGGAATCGATTGAGGAGATTATTAAACTCGATCCCCACGAGGGGTCTCCCTGGCGCTACAGTCGCGAATTGTTCAATGTGCAGACCAGCGGAGCAGTGCAGCCGGCCTGGATCTATGTGGCCAATCCCGCTGTGCTGGACGACACAGTTCTGCCCGGGCGCTGGTATATCGAGCACCTTTTGGCCGGTCGCGACTACCTGACTGAAGACTATTGGCAGCGCATTAATAATACTGAATGTCTGGCTAACTCGGTGGAGTGGTCTTGAGCAAACAGGCAGCTCAGCTGGACGCTATTATTGCCCTGTTCGACCAGCTGTTTTTGGGCTCCCACAATACCAGGTTAATCTCTGGCGCCGAGGAGCCTGTCTATCTACCTGCAGATATGCCTGACAATAAGCAGTCACAGCAGAATCAAGCTGGAGGCACTGCGTATCATCGTCTATGCTTTCGCCAGGATTATCTCTCCAGCGCACTTCATGAAATTGCCCATTGGTGCCTCGCAGGAACACAGCGGCTGCTGCTGGAAGACTTTGGTTACTGGTACCAGCCTGATGGCCGCAGTGCCGAGCAACAGCAGGTATTTGAAGCTGTCGAGGTGCGCCCCCAGGCGCTGGAGTGGATGTTCTCCGTCGCCTGTGGTCAACGCTTTCAGCCTAGCGCAGATAATCTGAGCGGTGGTCAGTCCCAGCCCAGCGGCGAGTTCTCCCAGGCGGTGATGGAGCAGGCCAAAAGCTGGTGTGAAGTGGGCACAATGCCCTCTCGAGCAGAGCAGTTTCTCGCAGCTCTGGTAGAGCGATTTGCTCTGGCTAACCCAAGAGATCAACAACATTATCGATAAAACAGGGTAATAGCATGCAGGCCTTTCTAATTGATTCCTCTATCTATATTTTTCGCAGTTACTTTACACTGCCGGAAAATTGGCAGGCTCAGGAATCACAGTATCCCACTAATGCGGTCTATGGCTTTACCCTGTTTCTGCTGGATATATTGCGCCAAAAACAACCAGATTATCTGTTCTGTGCCTTTGATGAGAGCCTGGGCTCAGGGTTTCGTCATCAGCTTTGTCCCGATTACAAAGCCAACCGTGAACTGCCCGATGAGGCTCTGGCATTTCAGTTAAACGCCTGCCGTCAGCTGTGCCGGGTGCTGGGCATCAAAGAGATGGCGTCAGCGATCTATGAGGCGGATGATCTGATTGGTGCTGTTGCTGGCAAAGTCAGGCAGGTCAGTGGGCAGCCGGTTATTGTCAGCCGTGATAAAGATCTGGCTCAGCTGATACAGGGCAGTGATCTGTACTGGGATTTTGGCAAATCTCAACCCCAGACTCAGGCCCAGTTGGAGGCCCATTTAGAGCTGGGCTGTCATCAGATGGCAGATTATTTAGCATTGATGGGGGATAGCAGTGATAATATTGCCGGGGTGCCGGGAGTAGGGGCCAAGACCGCCAAACAGTTACTATCCCACTACCCCTCGGTGGAGGTGATTCTTGAGCACCTTGATCAGCTGCAGGATCTGCCCATTCGCGGCGCTGGTAAACTGGCCGATAAGCTGAATGGGCACCGTGAGCAGTTAATGCTATCCCGCCAATTGGCTACTATTGTGACTCAGATCGATGAGGCGCCGGGGCTCAATGATATTGGCTGGCAGGGTATTTATTATGATGCCTTCGAAATATTTTGTGAGGAGATGGGGTTTGCCAATACCTTTATGTCCAGAGCAGCAAATCTCAGGCAGCGAGAGATGGCGCCGCCAGGTTACTCTTAACTGATAACAGAATAATTGATAATAACTCGATGGATACAGATAGACAGTGAAGATTATCGCCGATCAGAATATGCCCTTGGTGGAGCAGCTATTTACCCAGTATGGCGACGTGAAGCTATTGCCGGGCAGGGCTATTACCTCTGAGGATCTGGTTGATGCGGAGCTGCTGTTGGTCCGCTCTGTCACCAGAGTTGATCGCCAGTTACTTGAGGGTACTGGGGTGCGCTTTGTGGGTTCAGCGACCATAGGCACTGATCATATTGATCTCGACTATCTGGCCGAAGCCGGCATTCAATTTGCCCATGCTCCGGGTTGTAATGCTGAGGCGGTGGTGCAGTATGATCTGTCAGTGATGGCTGAGTTAATGCCCCAGTGGCGGAGCAAGAAAGTAGGTATTGTTGGCTGCGGCAATGTCGGTGGTCGGCTCTATAGGCGGTTGTGTGATCTGGGGGTCAACTGTGCGGTTTATGATCCATTGCTGGAGGCCGGGACTATTGCCGACCTGGGTAACTTAGCCGCAGTGCTGGCCTGCGATATTATTTGTCTGCATACACCATTAACCACAGCAGGGGACTATCCCAGTCACCATTTATTTGATGCCGAGGTTTTGGCCTCGCTTAAACCTGATGTGCTGCTGATTAATGCCGGCCGTGGTGCGGTAATTGACAATCAGGCTTTGCTGGAAGCGTTTAAGGGCGGTTTTAAAGCTCAGGTGGCACTTGATGTTTGGGAAACTGAACCTGCGGTAGACAGGAATCTGATGGACTATGTGGCAATTGCTACGCCCCATATTGCTGGCTACAGTCTCGAGGGTAAGGTCAGAGGCACAGAGATGGTTCATCAGGCTTTTCGCCACTGGGTCGGACTGGCTGATTTTCAGTCAAATCCTCACGCCTCTCTCCACGACTCAAAGGCTGAAGCTGTATTGCAGGTGAGTAATATTAATCAGGCTATCTTTCACAGTTACTCGGTGGTTGAGGACGATCAGCGTATGCGCTCAGCCATGGCAGATACTGCTATACCAGTCGCTCAGAGCTTTGATAACCTGCGCAGGACCTATCCGGTGCGACGAGAGTTTGGCTACTATGCCATTGACCCCAATGGCCAGTGCGCGGAGGATTGCTCAAGATTGGGATTTACCATCCTCTAGCTCATCACAGGCGCTTTTGATCATCTCTTCAGTGATGGGAATTTCATTGCCATGTTCATCAATGACTGCGGCACCATTAAAGTTAGGTTGCGGTGGGTTGCTGTCACTTTCCTTAGTTGTATCCTTGGCCATAGTCGGCTCCTTGTTTAACCGGCGTATCAGGCGCGCAAGCGCTCCAAGAAATTGGCGAATCTGCTAATAGATTCAGTCAGTTGATCCTTATTTGGCAGAAAGACAATGCGAAAATGCTGCTTGTCAGCCAGATTAAACGCTGAACCCTGCACCATCAGTATGCGCTCCTCTTTAAGCAGGTTGAGAACAAGCTGCTCATCATCCGCTATGGGATAGATTTCCGGGTCGAGCTTGGGGAACAGATACATAGCCGACTTTGGCTTGACGCAGCTGACCCCTGGAATTGCTGTAATCATGCCGTGAGCCAGATCGCGCTGCTCAAGCAGACGGCCACCGGAGGTAATAAGATCCTCAATGCTCTGACGTCCACCCAGGGCCGTCTGTACCGCCAGCATAGCCGGAGCATTGGCGCAGAGACGCATAGAGGCGAGCATTTCCAGGCCCTCAATATAGCTCTTAGCCCGCTCTTTGGCGCCGGTCATTACCAGCCAGCCAGAGCGGAATCCGGCCATGCGGTAGGTTTTGGAAAGGCCATTAAAGGTCAGGCACAGAACCTCGCTGACCATTGAGGCCAGTGGAATATGGACAGCATCGTCATAGACAATACGGTCATAAATCTCATCAGCAAACACCACCAGATTGTGGCGTTCAGCCAGCTCAACTAATTGCTGCAGCACGGCAGCCGAATATACTGCACCGGTAGGGTTATTGGGATTAATAATCACAATGCCTTTGGTGGCAGGGGTAATTCTGGATTCTATATCTGCAATATCTGGTTGCCAGTCATAATTCTCGTCACATTTGTAATGCACAGGCTTGCCACCGCCCATAGATACGGCTGCCGTCCACAGGGGATAGTCAGGGGAGGGAATCAGAATTTCATCATTCTGATTAAGCAGGGCCTGCATGGCCATCACAATCAGTTCGCTGACCCCATTGCCCATTATCACGTCGTCGACATCAACATCGGCAATACCCTGAGCCTGGTAGCGCTGCATCACCGCTTTGCGCGCAGAAAACAGGCCTTTGCTGTGGCAGTAGCCCTGTGCCTCACGCAGATTCTGGATAACATCCTGAAATATTTCATCTGGGGCATCAAAGCCAAAGGCTCCTGGGTTGCCTATATTGAGTTTGATGATTTTCTGCCCCTGATCTTCAAGCCAGTTGGCATGATCGAGCACAGGACCTCGGATGTCATAACAGACATCTGCAAGCTTGTGTGATTTGAGTAATTCAGTCATTATTCTGTTATGCATAGTTTTTTGGTTATCTCGCGCGCATTGTAGCCAATACCAGAGCGTTTGGGGACGGTATCGGCAAAATAATGGATATCTTCGGGCCATTGGGTCCTATGGCCACAATTTGTTCCGTTGTTTTGTTTCGCTTTGACCTGATCTCCTGGGGCCTGTCCATCAGGATCTTGGCTGTAGGCGCATTGCTATGTATTGCTGCGCTCATATTGGCATTGTTATATTTTCTCACTGCTATTATTTTTCGCTTGCGTTCCCCCGGAGATCGGTTGGTGCTGGCTTTTATCTGCGCGGTACCCATGGCGATCTTTCAGCAGGTTGTTGGCATTGAAGGGTTAAAAGCACCATATCTTGTGGATATCAGTACGGATATAACGGATCCGCCAATCTATCTTCAGGCTGCCAATCTGCGCGGCCCGGGTCACAATAGCACGGAATACAATTTGGCCAACGGCACTCTACAGGCACATCGCTATCCTGATATTGTCAGTCTCAATACTGATCAATCTATGCGCAGTACCTTTCGCGCACTGCGCAATGCTGCGGTATCTGAAGGCTGGACCATTACTTATGACGACTGGAGCACTGGAAAGCTTGAGGCCGTGGTGTTGACACCAATTATGGGTTTTGAGGACGATATTGTATTGCGGGTGACAGCAGCGGGAGAGAATAACTTAACCGTTGATATGCGCTCATCATCCCGTCAGGGTTTTGGGGATATGGGCAGGAATGCCCGTCGTATTGAGGGTTTTTTGACCATATTGCAAGATCAATTGGGAAAACAGCAGGGACACTGAAATTTAAGCGGCATAAGGCTTGACAGAGTACCGACCGCTACTTAGAATGCGCGCCTCCTAGCCAGTCACGTCCCGTTCGTCTAGAGGCCTAGGACACCGCCCTTTCACGGCGGTAACAGGGGTTCGACTCCCCTACGGGACGCCATTTTAAAGACGCCATTTTTGGCTTCTGCGGGAATAGCTCAGTTGGTAGAGCGGTACCTTGCCAAGGTACAGGTCGCCGGTTCGAACCCGGTTTCCCGCTCCAATTAAAAAACGCAAAACTCGGTTTTGCGTTTTTTTTTGCCTTTTTTATGAGGCATGTAATCACTGCTTCGTTAAAGAGTTAGATTTTGTAATTCCTCTTGTTATTGTCGCTGAGCCATCAGCCAATGATAAGACAAGAGGGGGAGAGCCGGCGGACCCGAAAGGGTCCGCTTTTTTTTGCCTGGAATCGTACCAGCTGCTACAAAACAACAGCCTAGTGGAAGAATTTTTCGATATCTTCTCTCTGGGTCATTGCGTCCTGAAAGCCCAGTTCAATGAGTTTTCGACAAAAGCCTGGCTCGAACAGCAGATAGCTTGCCGCGCTGGTGCCTCCGCCCTGGGCATTGGCACCAGTGATGCGCAGAAACAGCTTGAGAGACATTGGTAATTCATGGATATGTTCCTGAGCGATCTGGTCAATGGACTGGCTGGGGGAGATTGACAAAACATCCACAGGATTGAGATCAGTGATGCCATTGTTGGCGCGCAGTGATTCGGGCAGGGCGCTGGCCAGCCGATTGATCGAGCGCAATGTCTCCAGATCGCTCTCCACAGAGTCGATAAATGCGCTGTTAAACATATGACCGACAATCTGGGCGATGGACGGTGAATGATCCGCGACTGTCTCGCTTGTATCTGTGGTGGCATTATCACTGACCCCGATAATCAATAGCTGCCGGGCGCCCATATGCAGGGCTGGACTAATTGGCTTAAGTTGACGCACAGCACCATCACCATAGTAGCGGTTGCCTATTTGCACGGCGGGAAACAGGCTCGGGATTGCGGTGCTGGCCATCAGGTGGTCTATATTGATCTCGGTCTTTTCGCCGCGCCGGCGGGCCCGTTTCCACGGGGGGATCTGTTCCTGGCCCTGGAAGAAGGTGACTGACTGCCCAGAGCTATAGCTCATGGCACTGATGGCAATGGCTTCCAGCTCGCCATTGCTTATTGCGCTATCCAGATAGTCGAATTTGACATAGTTTTCCAGCAGCTGCCGCAGTGGTGTGTTGTCCAGTAGGGAAATAGGGCGGCCTATGCCATAGCCACTGTGCAGAAATGAGGCCATTACATGGAATGCATTGGCGGATACACCCCAGAAATCTGTGCGATAGATATCCGAGGCGCGCAGATTGTGCCAGATAGTCTCGAGTTTTTTGCTGCGCAACCTGAATGGGCCTGCCCGGCCTGCAATAGACAGGGCATTGATGGCACCGGCACTGGTGCCACAGATAATCGGGAATGGATTGTAGACTGATCTTGGCAGAATCGATGCTATGCCTTTGAGGACACCGACCTGGTAGGCAGCGCGGGCTCCGCCACCGGTTAATACTAGAGCTCTGGACATTGTTTAGCGATTCCTTGTTTAAACAGTTACGGCCTAAAAGATCCCCAGAGCCAAGCCTGCCGCCATGGCTTGGCCAAATTCCTCAGCCTGTTGCAGATGCTCTGGTGTAATAGTGCCTGTGGCAATCAGAGGTTCGCTTATCTTACGCAGGGGATAGCCTTTTGCAATACGGTCGATGTCCCGCACCGCGCCAGTGCCATCATTCTCGGCACTGATAAAAAGGCCGTAGGCAAGGTTTAGTTTATGGGGCTCAGCTGGGTAATAGGTACGATCGAAAAAATCCTTGAGAGCGCCACTCATGGTGCCGAAGTTTTCCGGGGTACCAAACAGCAAGCCGTCGGCCCAGATCAGATCGTCCAGCACAGCATCAAAGGCTCGCACCAGTTTGCTGTCGACCCCGGATTCCTGCTGACAACCAGCTAGCGCCGACTCAGCCAGCTGTTGGGTATTGCCAGATTGGCTGTGATAGACAATAAGCAGATTTTTCATCAGTTTGTGGTTGCCATTATCATTTTAAAAGTTGAGCCCTCTACAATGGATTGCCGTCAGCTGCTGCATAGAGACTGTAACAGCCTGGCTTTTAACTTCAAGCAGGGACTTGGCATGGGATTTTTGGCGGCACTGAGTACAGGGATTTTCTCCGTTGCCTGGTGGCCGACGCTGCCAGATTTGTACTGGTCTATTGCGTTTATTTGCCTGCTGTCTGTCGCTGTTAGCTACTGTCCATTGGGTAGCAGGTTGAAGTCGGTGGCGATGCTGCTGGTTATTTTTGGCTGGGGAAGTCTCTGGGGTCTCTGGTCTGCCCATGATCTGCTGGGTCATCAGTTGCCAGCTGAGCTGCAAGGGCAGGATCTCATGGTGACTGGCACTGTTATTGGGTTGGTGGATCGGGATGATCGCCGCAGCAGATTTAGTTTTGCCATTGATGGCGGGGATAAACCACAGGGCCGGCCGGACTTGCGCCTGCTGTTGCTAAGTTGGTATGGCCCGCAGGCGGATCAGCTGGCATCCGGCGATAAATGCAATTTTATTGTGCGTTTGCGGCGGCCCAGAGGGCTGGTGAACAATGCTGGGTTTGACTACCAGAGCTGGTTGCTGCAACAGGGATATTCTGCAGTGGGTTCGGTTCGCAGTCTTAAGCAAGGTTGCGTTAGCAGCTCTGCCGTTGATGCTCGATTGGGGCGGCTGCGCTCGTCGATACAGGCCAGCATCAATGCCGCCGATATGACCAACAGTGGCATACTGGTGGCGCTGAGTGTTGGCAGCAAAAGGCAATTGACTGATCAATGGGACAACCTTGCCCGCCTGGGTGTTGTGCATCTGGTGGTTATTTCCGGTCTGCATATAGGTCTGGTTGCTGCTCTGTGCACCTGGCTGGGGTCTGGCCTGAGTCGATTACTGCTGTTGCAGGGGCGGTTGCAAGTTGGGCGCTGGCTGCCGTCCGTGCTTGGTTTTTCAGGAGCAGGGTATTACAGCCTACTGGCGGGATTTTCTCTGCCCAGTCAGCGGGCATTGATTGCCGTGGCTGTGGTTATGCTGGCGCGATTATTGTATCGGCGCATCAATCCCGTTAGCTGTTTGATCTGGGCATTGCTATTAATTGCCATCGACCAGCCCTTGGCAGTATTGGGTGCGGGATTTTGGCTTTCATTTTTAGCCGTGGCCCTATTGCTGCTGTGGTTTTTGCCCTGGCATCCAAAAGTAGTCAGGTCGACTTTCAGGTCTATTGCCGGTGCACAGTTTGCGCTTATGGTGGCACTGCTGGTGCCGAGCTTGCTGTATATGGGCAAGGCTTCCTGGCTTGCTCCCATGGTCAATATTATTGCAGTGCCCTGGATATCTCTGGTTACGGTGCCGCTCTGTGTGTTGGCTAGCCTGGTGTTTTCTGTATCCGAGGTCGCCGCTGTTTTTTTATGGCAGCTGGCAGATTATTCGGTGTCAGCCCTGTGGCTGGTGCTGGATCTTGTGCCCCAGTCGATGGGTCTGATTACCTCTCCGGTTGCCATTGATATATGGCTGATATTAGCGGCTACCATTGCAGTTTTTGGGCTGCTTATGCCTGGTGGACTGCGGGGCAAATGGCTGTGCTGCCTGCCAGTCTGTGCAATGTTGCTGGCGCCTGTTGCAACAATGCCACTGCGATTGACCGTGTTGGATATGGGGCAGGGCTTAGGGCTGGTGCTTGAGACCAGGAACAAGACTATGGTCTATGACACCGGGCCAGCTTTTGGCAGCGGGTTTAATGGGGGCTCTGGTGTTATTGCTCCCTATCTGAGGTCCCGCGGTATCAATCATATAGACCTGCTTATTGTCAGCCATGGTGATAATGATCATGCCGGGGGTTACCAGGGGCTGATGCAGTCTGTGAATGCAGATAATCAGCTATTTGGCGCAGATTTTTCGCCGACCGGAAAGCACTCTTTGGGGCATAGCAACTGCTATTTTGGTCAGCGCTGGATCTGGTCTTCACAGTCTTCACTACCTGGTCTGTCAACAGCGGCATCAGCGCCCATTCACTTCTCTATTCTCAGTCCGTCTGCAGACAGTAGTTTTGACGGTAATAACAGCTCCTGTGTACTGCTGATTGAGTGGCGAGACCAGAGGATACTGCTGCCGGGAGACATTGAACGAGCTGCGGAAGCTCTATTGATATCCAAGCTGGCGCCGCAACTGACCGAGCCGATCACATTACTGGTAGCACCCCATCATGGCAGCAAGACTTCCTCAACGGCGGAGTTTGTGGCTATGCTTGAGCCTGAGAATGTGATTTTTTCTGCTGGCTACCGTCATCATTTTGGTCATCCACACCCTCAGGTTGTAAAGCGTTATCAGGCTGCTGGCAGCAGAATTTGGAATACTGCCGAGCATGGCGCTATTTCTTTTGTCTGGGATGAGTCCGGTCGAGCAAAGGTTGCCAGTGCCAGACGGAATGGATGGCGGTTTTGGTGGCGTCAGGAGAGCTTCGAGGGCATGTAGTCCCTGTGGGATTATGCTAAAGTTGCTGCGAATTTTTTCGATAGAGCGAGACAGGCTGTGTATCAAATTTTTCTTTCTGGGGGCTGGTTGATGTGGCCTATTTTATTCTGTTCCATTGTCGCCCTGGCTATTTCTATTGAACGCTTTATTGCCCTTGTGCCCAATCGCATTGTTCCCACCGGCCAGTTGGCCTCTGTCTGGACTCAGCTACGCAGCGGCGAGCTACATGGGGAGGCGCTTAAAGCCCTGCGGGATTCCTCGCCCCTTGGCTATATTCTGGCTGCGGGGGTGAACAATTCTGCCTATGGCCGTGATGTGATGAAAGATAGTATCGAGGAAGCGGCGGGGCAGGTAATACACAGTCTGGAGCGCTTTCTTGCAGTGCTGGGTACTATTGCAAATATAGCGCCACTGCTGGGGTTGCTGGGCACTGTACTGGGTATGATCCAGGTCTTTGCCGATATTATGCTGCTGGGCACAGGCAATGCCTCCCAATTGGCTGGGGGTATTTCTCAGGCTCTGGTAACCACAGCAGCAGGTTTGACTGTCGCCATTCCGGCGATGGTCTCCCATCGCTATTTTGAGCGCCGTGTTGACTCGCTGGTAGTGCAGCTGGAAGCTCAGGCAACCAAGCTGGTTGATGCCATGCACAGCGATATGCTCAAGCCCTCTTAAAAATGAAATTCCGCCGTCAAAAGAGACTGGACCAGGGAATCAATCTGACCCCCCTGATTGATGTGGTATTTTTGCTATTGATTTTCTTTATGGTCACCACCACATTTACCAAACAGAGCAAACTTATTATCAAGCTGCCTGAAGCCAGCGGTGAAGTGGCACAAAACAGCCCGCAATTGCTGGATTTGGCCGTAAGTGCCGAGGGCAGTTACAGTCTCAATGGAAAGAATTTGATTAATAGAGAGATCAGCACCATTATGGCGGCTTTAAAGCAGGCGTCTGAAGGTGATATAAATGCCCCCATACGCATTACTGCAGATGCCAATGCCAGCCATCAATCGGTTATTACAGCCATGGATGCAGCAGGTCGAGTTGGATTTGAGCAGTTGAATATCGCCACCCAGCAACCCCATGAGCAATAATAATATGTCCCAGAAGACCGCCCCCAATGGAGCCAAAACTTACGCAAGGCTTATCGGCTATGTAAGTCGCTACTGGCTGGCATTTTTGTTCAGTGTTTTTGGTCTGGTGATGCATTCCTTTGCCGAAGTCGCCTTTGTCGATTTGCTTGGCTACATTACCGACACTGTGGGCACGATGACCGGCAGTGATTCTGAAAACCAACTGCCGAGTACGGGCATGACCGCCACGGTAGCCAATGCCTTGCTGGGGGATGCGCTAATAGGCAATCAATGGCTAGTAATACCGCTGTTTCTGGTGGTTGTCAGCGTGATGCGCGGCATTGGTTATCTGATTGGCAGTTACGGCCTTGCCTATGTTGCCAGCTATCTGGTGCACGCTCTGCGTACGGAAATTATGCACAAGTATCTCAAGCTGCCTTTTGAGTTTTTCGATCGTTCCATGTCTGGGCATCTGGTTTCAGTGATTACCTACAATGTGCAGCAGGTGACGGAGGCTGGCACTAAGGCAATTAAAACATTGTTGCAGCAGGGCAGCCTGGTTATAGGGTTGCTGGCCTATCTATTTTATGTGAACTGGAAGCTGACCCTGTTTTTTATTGGGGTGATGCCTGTGATTGCAGTTTTGGTGTTTCTGGTCAGCAAGCGCTTTCGCATGATCAGTTCGCGGATTCAGTCTGCTATGGGTGATGTTACCCATGTTACCCAGGAAGTAGTTAATGGCTATCAGGAAGTGCGCATGTTTGGTGCCGAGGCTGCCGAGCGCAAACGCATGGAAGATGCCAGCCATGGCAACCGCAGGCAGATTATGAAAATGGCTCTGACCGAAGGGTTGAGCAACCCGCTGGTAATGTTGATTGTGTCACTGACTTTCGGCGCCATCACGGGCTTTATGCTTAATCCGGTTATTCTGGAAACCATGACCACTGGTAGCTTTATTACCTTTCTGGTGGCTTCCGGCATCTTGATCAAACCAATTCGCCAGCTTACTGAGGTCAACAGTGCGATTCAAAAGGGCATTGCTGCAGCCGAGTCGATCTTTGAGATTATTGATAGTGATTCCGAGGTTGATGGTGGTTCGGTGGTGCGTGACTCTGTGCAGGGCAAATTTGAATTTCGCGATATTAACTTTGCCTATCCAGGCACGGGCCGGATGGTACTGGAAGATATTAATTTCTCGGTGAACCCAGGTGAAACCATTGCTCTGGTGGGTTCTTCTGGCAGCGGCAAGACGTCGTTGGTGAGCCTGATTCCCAGGTTTTACAACCATGCTGAGGGCAGTATTTTGCTCGATTCTGTCGATGTGAATGATTTTAATCTCAGTAACCTGCGCCATCATATTGCCATCGTGAGTCAGAACGTCACCCTGTTTAATGACAATATTTTCAATAATATTGCCTATGGCGAGCTGGCGGGAAGCAGTGTTGAAAAGGTACAGGCTGCGGCCAAAGTTGCCCATGCCCATGATTTTATCGAGCAGATGGAACAGGGCTACAACACCCATATTGGTGATGACGGTGTAATGTTATCTGGCGGTCAGCGTCAGCGTATTGCCATCGCCCGAGCGGTGTTAAAAAATGCTCCTATTCTGATTCTGGATGAGGCTACTTCTGCCCTAGACACCGATTCCGAGCGCCATATACAGGCAGCTCTTGAGCAGCTGATGCAAGACCGCACCACCTTTGTTATCGCCCATCGCCTGAGCACGGTGGAAAAAGCCGATCGCATTCTGGTCATGGAAAAGGGGCGCATTGTTGAGCAGGGCACCCACCGCCAGCTATTGCAGCAGGGGGGGCGCTATGCGCAGCTTTACAATAATCAGTTTGATGAGTCGGTGGGCTGAGTTTGTCGGCTAAAAATTCTTTTTCTCTAGAGCGCGTACTGGTTTCTGCCTGGTATAGCGACAGCTGGTGGCTGAGTTTGCTGATGCCAGTAGCCTGGCTGTTTAAGCTGCTGGCAGGCAATCGTCGCTCGCGGTTACAAAAGCAGTACCAGGGTAAGCCGTTTGCTGTACCTGTTGTGGTGATAGGTAATATCTCTGTGGGTGGCAGCGGCAAAACCCCGTTGGTTATCGCGCTGGTCAAAGCATTAGCCGAGAGTGGTCTTCAAGCTGGTGTGGTCAGCCGAGGTTATGGTGGCAGTGCAGACCAGTATCCTCTACTGGTTACTGAGGGTGGGGATGCGAGTCAATCTGGCGATGAGCCACTGCTTATCGCTCAGCAAACTGCGCAACTCAATTGCCCGGTGGTGGTTGACCCGGATCGTCGTCGCGGCGTTGAGTATCTGCTGGCTAATAATAACGTCGATCTGGTGCTGACCGATGATGGTCTTCAGCACTATGGATTGCACCGGGATATAGAGATCGCGGTCCTCGATGGGGCGAGAGGGCTGGGCAATGGCAAGCTGTTGCCCGCTGGCCCTCTCCGTGAACCCATACAGAGGCTATCTGAGGTTGATTTTGTGGTTGCCAATGGGGCCGTTGAGTCGGCATTTCAGGGTTTGGTGGATGCAGAGGTAAGCCTTCAGGCAAGAGTATTTCGCAATCTATCCGATGGTCGCCAGGTGGCAGCCAACAGCTGGAGCGAATCCACCGCAGTCCATGGAGTGGCCGCTATTGGGAATCCTGAGCGATTTGCGCGGACTTTAGAAGATCTTGGGCTGGATGTCAGTTTGCACCCTAAAGACGATCACAGACCACTACAGCAGGCTGATATTAGCTTTACCGATAACAGACCTGTCATTATTACAGCCAAGGATGCAGTGAAGCTCAAAGGTGCCGCGCCAGGGAATGTCTGGGTTCTTGAGGTCGAGACAGTTACTGACGGGCAGTTTGTCGAAAGATTGCAGCAACAGCTTAAATTATTTATCGGGCGCAAGTCCTAGGTGCCAGTTATGTCGTTTATTGTAGTGATACCAGCCCGTTATGCTTCCACCCGCCTTCCGGGCAAGCCGCTGCGGGATATTGCCGGTCTACCCATGATTCAGCATGTCTGGCAGCAGGCTGGGAAAAGCAGCGCTGCCAGAGTAGTGATTGCCACAGATGACAGCCGCATTCAGGCAGCTGCTGAGGGTTTTGGTGCTGAGGTCTGTATGACCAGCGCAGATCATGTGTCTGGCACGGATCGTCTGCAAGAGGTGGCGCAGATATTAGGGCTGGGAGATGAGCAGTTGGTGGTCAATGTGCAGGGGGATGAGCCATTGATTCCCCCTGCAGTGATTGATCAGGTTGCTGGTAATTTAGCTCGAAACAGCCAGGCTGGAGTAGCAACTCTCTGTGAGCCACTGTCCATGGTGGATGATTTTCACAATCCCAATGTGGTTAAGCTAGTGGCTAACGATCAGGGTATGGCCCAATACTTCAGCCGTGCACCGATTCCCTGGCCCCGGAATCATTTTCAGCAACAGCAGGACGGCATGCCGGAAGACTTTATTGCTCGCCGCCATGTAGGTATTTATGCTTATAGAGTGGCCCAGCTAAACTGTTTTGTCGGCTGGCCTGTGGCTGCGCTGGAGCGCTTTGAATCTCTGGAGCAGCTGCGGTTTATTGCCAATGGGGTGGGTATTCATGTGGCGGATGCAGTGGAAGCTGTGCCCGGGGGCGTGGATACAAAGCAGGATCTTGAATCGGTTTTAAATATAATAAAATCTTTATAATTCAATATATTATATTATTTATCTAGAAGATACATTAAGTGATTTTGGTGATCTATGAGTGAAATCTCAGTGCTGTTTGTCTGCCTCGGCAATATTTGTCGGTCGCCCACTGCCCATGCTGTGTTTCAAGCAATGGTCGATGACCGGGGTCTGGCACAGCAGGTTAGCGTAGATTCCGCAGGCACTGGCGACTGGCATCTGGGCCATGCCCCAGACCGGCGAACAAGCGCTGTTGCCTCGCAGCGGGGCTATGATATGGACCAGCTGCGGGCGCGGCTGGTGGAGGCCGGTGACTTTGAGCAATTTGACTATATAGTCGCTATGGATGAGGAAAATCTGGCCAATTTAAAAGCCATGTGCCCAGCAGATTATCCTGGTAGCCTTGGGCTATTTCTGGATTATTCAGTCAACCCGGATTATGCGGATATTAGTGCGGTGCCGGACCCTTATTATGGCGGTGATCATGGTTTTACCCTGGTCCTGGATCTGGTCGAGGATGCCTCGGCCGGACTGCTTGATCATATTGCGGCTCAGCTGTGACCGATTCCCCAACTATTGAGATCATCGAGAATGCTGATCTTCAGCCCTTTAACACCATGGCTGTGCCCGGTCGGGCTGAGTATTTTTGCCGAGTTGATAACCAGCAGCAGTTGCTGCAGGCGCTTGACTATGCCAACCACAGGCGGCTGCCAGTAACAGCTCTTGGGGGCGGCAGTAATCTGCTGTTGGCTGCTGATATTGCTGGCTTGGTTGTGCACCTCAATTTAACTGGAATCCATGCTTCTGAATTTGCTCCAGGGCACTTTTATGTCAGCTTTGCCGCCGGCGAAAACTGGCACCAGGCAGTGGAGCACTGCCTACAGCAGGGCTGGTACGGGCTGGAAAACCTGTCCTTAATTCCCGGCAATATGGGCGCGGCACCGATACAGAATATTGGTGCTTATGGTGTTGAGCTCTGCGATCTGTTTGTCAGTCTGGAGGCAATTGAAATCAGCTCCGGTGAGCTGGTGGTGATGGATAAGCAGGCCTGTCAGTTTGGCTATCGCGACAGTATGTTTAAACAGGCAGGTAAAGGTCGTTATCTGATTACCCAGGTAACCCTGGCGCTGTCCTCTGAGCCGCAGGTTAATATTCAATACCCGGTATTGGCCGAGGCACTGCGGGGTAAAGACCCGAGTCCCGAGCAGGTGAGTGCCGCAGTCTGTCGGATCCGCCGGGAAAAGCTGCCGGATCCCCAGAATATTCCTAATGCCGGAAGCTTCTTTAAAAACCCGGTGATAGAAGCAGAGTTGCTGGACAGATTACTGGGGAGCAATACTTCTATGCCCCATTTCCAGCAGCCCGATAACAGGGCCAAAGTGCCTGCAGCCTGGTTGATTGACCAATGTGGTTTTCGCGGGCTGCGCTCTGGCAATGTGGGTGTCCATCAGCACCAGGCTCTGGTGCTGGTTAATTTCGGTGGCACTGGCGCCGAAATTTTACACCTGGCTCAACAAATTCAGGACGCGGTGCAGGAGCGCTTTTCTATCGCCCTTGAGATTGAGCCGCAGATCTATGGCTTACCAGAGTAGCAGGGCCGCTATGGATCTATTTGACCAGCAAGTAATACCTGTGAACCTTAGTCCTGAGCTGGGGACCAGCAATATTGTTTTCTGGCCCAACTGGCTGTCTGGTGCAGAGGCGGATCAGCTGTTAAGCAGGGCGATTGAACAGACAGAGTGGCGCCAGGACAATATCAGAATTGCCGGAAAAATTATCCCTGTGCCAAGGCTACAAAACTGGTTTGGCGATCCTGCAACCAGCTATACTTACTCGGGTATTTGCTTACAGGCCGTCAGTTTTCCCGACTGGATGGAGCAGCTTAGGCTGTCGGTAGAGGGCCAGACCGGGCAGCCATTCAACCGCGCCCTGGTTAACTATTACCGCCATGGCCGCGACAGTGTTGACTGGCATGCGGATGATGAAAAGGCGCTGGGTCCGGCGCCAGTTATCGCCTCTGTCAGCTTGGGGGCTGAGCGGGTGTTCCAGCTGCGCCACAATCTCAGTAGGGAGAAGTTGTCCATCAGCCTACCCCACGGGTCGCTGCTACTGATGGGCGCGGGTATTCAGCAACACTGGCAGCACCGTCTGGCCAAGGTGGGGGATTTACAGGAACCCAGGGTCAATTTTACCTTTAGGTATATGGAGTAACATTATGATTACAGGATGTGCGTTTTGAAGTTATCAAATTTTGGCAAGAAATTTACTGCTGGCACGGGCATCGTTGAGCTGATGGATGATCTGGGCACTGCACTCAATGAAAACCCGGATATGGTTTTTATGGGCGGCGGCAATCCGGGACGAATTCCTGAGGCTGAGGCGATCTTTAAACAGCGCCTGGAGACTGTATTGGCAGATCCAGACCAGCTGCACAGCCTGATGGGTATCTATCAGTCACCCCAGGGTGATCGACTGTTCCGTGATCAGATTGCCAGTCTGCTAAGAAAAGAATTTGGCTGGAATCTCAGTGGGCGCAATATCGCGGTGTCCAATGGCAGCCAGTCGGCATTCTTTATTCTCTACAATATGCTGGCAGGCAAAATGCCCGATGGCAGCAGCAAGTCCATCCACCTGCCTCTGGCGCCAGAATATATTGGTTATGGGGATATAGGCCTGCAAGATAATTTTTTTACCGCCACCAAGCCGGAGATTGAACTGCTTGAGGACAACCAATTTAAATACCATGTGGATTTCTCCCGGCTAGAGGTGAGTGAGCAATCCACAGGGGCACTCTGTGTCTCCAGGCCCACCAACCCCACAGGCAATGTATTGACGGATAATGAAATAGAGCATCTGGATGAGATTGCCCGGGGTGCAGATATTCCCTTTATTATCGATGGCGCCTACGGTCTGCCGTTCCCAGGTATCCTGTTTAACCAGGCCAAACCCCATTGGAACGACAATACAATACTGGTGCTGAGTCTATCCAAGCTCGGCCTGCCCGGGGTGCGCACCGGCATTATTGTAGCTCGGGAGGACATAATTCAGGCCTATAGCAATGCCAATACTGTGGTCAGCCTTGCCTGCGGTAATCTTGGGCCCACTATTGCTCGAGAACTGTTCCGTACAGGAGAAATTCTTAGTTTGAGTCGCCAGCTGATCGGGCCTTTTTATCAACAGCGAGCAGAGCAGGCGGTCAGTTTGTTTAGGGTGGCACTGGGTGATCTGCCCTATAGAATTCACCGGCCAGAGGGGGCTATATTCCTGTGGCTTTGGTTTGATGGTCTGCCTATTAGCAGTCAGGAATTGTATGAGCGGCTCAAGGCTCGCGGGTTGTTGGTGGTTCCAGGGCATAACTTCTTCCCTGGTATGGATTCTGACTGGCGGCATCAGCAGGAATGTATCCGCGTGTCCTACGCTCAGGACGCCAAAACTGTTGAGCTGGGCATTAAAATGATTGCTGAAGAGGTGATGGCGGCCTACCAGCAGGAGATCCAACCAGTATAGGTTTGTCTATGACGGCTGAGCGGTTTGCGAGATTGGTAGAGGTGCTTAATTTGCGCCAGCCGGACCTCACTGTGGTGAGTGACTCTGTTCACAAAGGGCAGAATCTGTCGGCCATTGTGCGCACCTGCGATGCAGTGGGGATTATGGATGTGCACTCGGCCCTTGATGAGGCCAGCTTCCGCGCCCATACAGGCACCACCATGGGTACCCACAAATGGGTTCAGACCCATGTCTATCAGGATGTCTCTGAGCCCTTAAAACAACTTAAATCCGCCAACTACCAGGTGGTTGCAGCTGATACTGCGGGCCAGTCTGTGGACTACAGAGAGGTTGATTTTACCCGGCCTACAGCACTGCTGCTGGGTGCTGAAAAGTACGGTATCAGTGATGGTGCCAGCGCTTTTATCGATACCAGAATTACAGTGCCCATGCTGGGCATGGTGGAGTCCTTTAATGTCAGTGTTGCCTGCGCCATTATTTTGGCTGAGGCCCGAAGGCAGAGAGAGGATGCGGGTTTTTATCAGCAGCGCAGGCTAGATGACGATCGCTACCGGCAGCTGCTGTTTGAATGGTCCCAGCCGCTGCTTGCCAGATATTGCCAAAAGCATCAGCTTAAGTATCCGGCCCTGGATAATCAGGGAGATATTATTGATCGGGATTGGCGCGCTGATCACCAGCTTTAATGTCTTGGCTGCACTGCCCGTTTTACATTGTTTCCAATGTTTCCAGCAACAGGCAGATCTTGTTCATGGATTCTTCAAACTCTTTGTCGGCCTCGGAATCTGCCACTATGCCGCCGCCGCCCCAGCAGTGGATACTATCGCCATCGGCGACCATGGTGCGAATAGCGATATTGGTATCCATGCGGTTGGATGCACTGATATAGCCAATGCTGCCGCAGTACAGAGAGCGCTTAACCGGCTCAAGCTCTTCAATAATCTCCATAGCACGCCGTTTCGGTGCCCCGGTAATTGAGCCCCCGGGAAAGCTGTCCCGGAGCAGGTCAATAACACTGCGATCAGACTTGAGCACGCCGGTGACTGTACTCACCAGATGATGCACATTGGGAAAGCTCTCAAGACTGAATAGTTCTGGTACCCGGATGCTGCCGGGCTTGCAGTTTTTGCCCAGATCATTGCGCAGCAGATCTACGATCATCAGATTTTCAGCGCGATCCTTGGTGCTGTTAAGCAGCTCAATGGCATTCTTTTGGTCCTGCTCCACCGTGCTGCCACGGAGTACTGTGCCCTTAATGGGCTTGGTCTCCACGGTAATCTGTGCATTGTCGATATCGGCCTTGATAAATCGTTCCGGTGATAGTGATAGTACAGCTTTGTCAGCCCATTGCCAGAACACAGCATAGGGAGCAGGTGACGCATCCCGCAGGGCCAGGTAGGCCTGCCACAGGTCCCCCTCATGGCGAGCGCTAAGGTGCTGAGTAAAGTTAGTCTGGTAACAGTCGCCGCTGGCAATATAGTCTTTGATCGTGCCTATAGACTCCCGGTACTGCTGGCGAGTCAATGTGGGTGCAAAGGGCTGTAATAGCTTAAAGCGCGCGGCTGGCTCAGGTTGATCCATATGCATGGCTCTGTCCAGGCGCTCACAGACATTCTGCTGCAGTGCCGCCGGACATCGCTGGTGGAAAAAAAGCTGGCTGCGCCGGGACTGATGATTGACCACCAGACTCCATAGATAGCGGCCAAGACGCATATCCGGCAGTTCGGCAACAGTATCAGTAAGGTCCTCAATACCTATTACATGGCGGCCCAGATCATAACCAAAATAACCCAGCAGACCGCCGACAAAGGGCGTGTCGATACTGGGGTCTATGGGCAGCAGAGGTTCCAGTAACTGTTTGGCCAGAGTAAAGGGGTCGGTATAAGAACTGCGCTCCTTATTGCCCTCATAAATTGTCGACAGCTGACCATTGGTTTCAATCAGAGCATCCGGGCTGGCAGAGATAATATCAAAGCAACCCTGCAGGCTTTTGGGCTTGCCACTGTCGAGCCAGATCGCCTCGGGCAGATCGCGCAGAGCCGCAAATAGCGGTGCGCTGTCGGCCTGATAGGGGATATCATTGACTTCAATGGTTTGCATTTGGGGCTCTTGGTTACAGGCGCTGGATGAAAGCCTTTAAAGCTCGCACTCTATGTGCTTCGATGGGAATACGCAATGGTCAATTATGGAGATCGGTGGTTTAATTTACATTTGGATAAGGCAATATTCTGAGGGGTTAGGCAGATGTTAAAAATACGTACAGGGACCATTGAGGACAGCGGTTTGCTAACAGCTCACAACTGCGCCATGGCGCTGGAAACTGAAAATAAGACATTGGATCCAGAAGTGGCGATTCTGGGGGTTGAGGGGCTGTTTGAGCGGCCGCAATTTGGGTTTTATCTGGTGGCTGAGGAGGATTCCACAGCAGCGGCGACGCTGATGGTAACCTATGAATGGTCTGATTGGCGCAATGGCCTTATCTGGTGGATTCAGTCTGTGTATGTCAAACCAGAGTATCGTCGCAAGGGAATTTACCGGGCCATGTACAGCCAGCTCAAGGCTATGGCAGATGCCTCCAAAGTTCCTGTCTGCGGTTTCAGGCTCTATGCTGAAAGCGACAATACCAATGCCCATGCCACCTATAAAGAGTGCGGCATGGAGGTCTGTGAATATTTGATGTTTGAGCAGATGCTGGGCTAGATTTAAGTGAACAACTCCACCAGATTAAACACTGATAGTGCCGCGATATAGGCAAAGATGCTGTAACTGATAAATAGCTGTACAGGCAGTCGCCAGGAGCCGGTTTCCCGCTGTAGCACCGCGAGGGTTGATACACATTGCAGGGCAATGGCAAAGAACACTAACAGGGCAGCACCAGAGCCCAGGGGCAGGCCGCTATCCTGAATCTGCTGGGCCAGGGAGCTGAAGTCCTCCTGAGCACCCTCAATACCAAACATGGTGCCCAAGGTGCCAACAAACACCTCTCTGGCGAGAAATGATGACAGTATGGCGACACCATAGCGCCAGTCCAGACCAATGGGCTCAAATACAGGCTCAATCCACTGGCCCATGGTTCCCAGCCAGGAGTCGCCCAGTGACTCACCATAATTGGGGAAATAGCCCAGTATCCAGATAATTACAGTGACCATAAAGATCACCTTGCCCGCTTTGGTGACAAAGTGTTTGCAGCGATTCCAGGCATTGCGTACCAGGGGCTTCCAGGAAGGCAGGCGATAGGGAGGCATTTCCAATACGAAGGGCAGATCTGTGCGCAGCTCTGCGCTGCTGCGAGAGACGATTGCGGTGACTAGCAGGGCGCAGACAATGCCTAGCAAGTAGATCGAAAACATGGCCAGCCCCTGCCAGCCAAGCAGTCCGCCAAGGGCTTTATTGGCAGGGATAAAGGCAGCAATAATCAGAGTGTAAACCGGCAGGCGGGCAGAGCAGGGCATCAGTGGTATGGCCAGATAGGTCAGCCAGCGTTTGCGGGTTGATTCCACCGTGCGTGCGGCATAGATTCCCGGGATGGCACAGGCGACACCTGACAGCATGGGGATAAAGCTTTTGCCCGTAAGGCCAAAAAAGCGCAGAGGTTTGTGACAGATCACTGCGGCCCTAGCCAGATAGCCGCTATCTTCAAGCATGCCAACCACTAATGTGAGGACGAATATCTGCGGCACAAATACCAGAAATGCACCTATGCCTCCAAAGATGGCATCAGAGGCAAAGTCAGTCGCGACCCCGACGGGGATTACCGGCAGTACTATTGACGCCAGCCAGCCGATGCCTGCTTCTACTGCATCCATCACCGGTGCCGCCCAGGAGAAAATAGATTGAAACAGCAGATACATAATGACAAAAAAGCTCAGACCGCCAAACCATGAATGGAGGAAAAAGCTGTCCAGTCTGGTTTGGGTGTTGATTAGCAGATCGCCTTTGGGGCCGTGCTGCTCCGCTAGTTGCTGGGCATGGAGATGGTTGATGGACTCATCACTGGCAATAATATCGCTTTCAAATTTCTGCGGTGGCACATTGGCTGTGGCAATGGCACCGGGAAGCTCAGACAGACCGAGGCCAGTTCGCGCGGATATGGGTAATACAGGTATCTTTAGGGTTTCTGCCAGTCCCTGGGGGTCAAACTGCATGCTGTGCTGATCTAAAACATCCACCATATTGGCGGCGATCAGCATAGGCTTGTTGTAGTTATGGCAGGTTTCCAGTACCTGGAGTGCAAAAATAAGACCTTTTTCCAGTCTGGTGCTGTCGACGACGCAGATTACGGTATCTAAAAGATTCTCTTCCAGAGCCTGGGTAAATGCTTCCACAGCAACTTTCTCTTCACCTGAAATTGCCTGTAGAGAATAGACCCCGGGAAAATCCAGATATTGTATGCTGCTATCGTCCAGACTTTGCCCAGAGGCAATATCGACGGTGATGCCCGGGAAGTTGGCAACTTTTTGATTGAGGCCGGTAAGACGGTTAAACAACAGGCTCTTGCCTGAGTTGGGACTGCCAATTAATGCAATTTTGGCTGCAGAGGCGATTGGCATAGGAGGTGGTCGCGCTTAGGCTACTTCGATTAACGAAGCAATACTATCATCGAGAGAGTAGACCGTGTTGTTGACGCGATAGAGTTTGGGAGCACCTAGGCTGGGAGATAACACGCAGGAGATATGCTCGCCAGGGTGAAAACCCAATTCACTGAGCCGGGTGCGGTAGCCGCTTTGAATATTGGATTTAAAGCTGCTGACTTTGGCGCTGGCGCCCTGCGTAAGATCCCAAAGAGTCATATTAATTCACACCTTAGTTTTCAGGTTACTGCTACTTTATTACTTAATTGTTTGCTGGCGGAGGCATTGTACGACAGTTTTGGTTAAATGTTAATAATATTGATTCTCATTCGCAAAATAGTTTAAGTCCTTGCTATTTGGGTCATTGGCGTATTTTTTAGGTTATTGATGGCACAAATCAGCTACAATGCCGCAGTTGTAAATCCAATCTGCCAATAAAGCGTATTTCAGTTATGACTGCATTCTCAGCGAAGCCAAAGGCACTGTTCGATTATCCAAAATACTGGGCTGAGTGCTTTGGACCTGCGCCATTTTTGCCCATGACCCGCGGGGAGATGGAGCAGCTTGGCTGGGACAGCTGTGATGTGATTCTGGTGACCGGTGATGCCTATGTGGACCACCCAAGTTTCGGCATGGCAGTGATAGGGCGGGTACTGGAATCTCAGGGTTACCGGGTCGGTATTCTGTCCCAGCCCGACTGGCGCGACAAAGAGGCTTTCCGTGAACTGGGCAAGCCCAACCTGTACTTCGGTGTCACCGCCGGTAATATGGATTCAATGATCAATCGCTACACAGCTGATCGACGGCTGCGTCACGACGATGCCTATACTGCGGGCGACGAGGGCGGTAAACGCCCGGATCGAGCAGTAACGGTGTACACGCAAAAATGTCGTGAAGCCTATTCCGATGTGCCTGTGGTTGCCGGTGGCATTGAGGCCAGCCTGCGTCGACTGGCCCATTATGATTACTGGTCGGAAACCGTAAAGCGCAGTGTATTGATGGACTCGACTGCCGATATTCTACTCTACGGCAATGCCGAGCGGGCCATGGTGGAGTTGACCCATCGTATGGCCAATGGTGAGAATATTCGCCAGATTACCGATTTGCGCGGCAGTGCCTTTCTGTGCCGTGAGATTCCCGCTGGTTGGTCAGAGATTGACTCCACCTCTGTGGATCAGCCGGGCCGGGTAGAAAAACAAAAGAACCCCTACGAAGGCGCCCATCCTACACAGTGCGACGATGCCAAAGATATCCGCATTAAAGCGGATAAGGCGATGGCCGAAGCAGCCCCGGCGGCGGAAACAGTGCCCCTGGCAATTATCCCTGATACTCAGGCGATTAAAACTGATCCCGGTAGCACCTATATACGCATGCCGTCCTTTGATCAGGTGGTCGCTGACCCTGTGCTCTATGCCCATGCAGACCGAATTTTTCATCGTGAGACCAATCCGGGCAATGCGCGGCCGTTAGTGCAGAATCAGGGCCGCAATGATATTTGGGTCAACCCACCACCGATTCCCCTTGAGACTGAGGAGTTGGATTGGGTATTTGAGCAGCCCTATAAAAGAGTACCTCATCCGTCCTATGGTGAGAGCAAAATTCCCGCCTACGATATGATTCGATTTTCAGTGAATATTATGCGCGGCTGTTTTGGTGGCTGCACATTCTGTTCTATCACTGAGCACGAGGGGCGCATTATTCAGAGTCGCTCTGAACAATCCATTCTTGATGAAGTGGAAAAAATCCGTGATATGACCCCGGGCTTTACTGGCGTGATATCTGATCTTGGCGGACCAACCGCCAATATGTATCGCCTTAATTGCAAAGATAAAAAGATTGAAGAAACCTGCCGCAGGCCGTCCTGTGTGTATCCGTCGATTTGTGTCAATCTTGAAACTGACCACAAGCACACCACTCAGCTGTATCGCAAAACCCGCGAGCTGGAGGGCGTAAAGAAAGTGGTTGTAGCTTCAGGGCTGCGCTATGATCTTGCTGTTAAGGACCCGGAATATGTCAAGGAGCTGGTGACCCACCATGTGGGTGGTTATTTGAAAATTGCCCCAGAGCATTCAGAAGACGGCCCACTGACCAAGATGATGAAACCTGGCATGGGCAGCTATTATGAATTTAAAGAAATGTTCGAGCGCTTCTCCAAGGAGGCCGGGAAGAAGCAGTATTTGATTCCCTACTTCATTTCAGCGCACCCGGGTTCCACAAATGAAGATATGATGAGCCTGTCGCTGTGGTTAAAAAACAATGGCTTCCGGGTAGATCAGGTGCAGAACTTTTATCCTTCTCCCATGGCTTCAGCCACAACCATGTACTACACCGAGAAGAATCCATTAAAGCCCCTTGGGCGCAACAATGATGAAAAGATATTCAGCGCCAAGAGCAAAGAGCAGCGCACCTTGCACAAGGCATTTTTGCGTTATCACGATCCGGAAAACTGGCCAATGTTGCGCAAGGCTTTGCGCCGTATGGGCAGGGCAGACTTGATTGGTAGTGGCGATGCGTTCCTAGTACCTGGTGAGTCGCGCCGGGAAAAAGAGGTAAAGAAGCGCGAATCCAAGAAGCCGCGGCCCCAGTCTAGGTCATCTCGCTCAGCACCCCGCAGAAGAGGCTAGTCTCTGAGGAGCTAAGAGGCTGGATACAGGCGAGAGATAAGCGCCGGGACTGCAGTTTCAACGCGCAATATTCTCGGCCCTAAATGCACTGACTCAAAGCCCAGCTGATTGAGCTTTTCCACTTCGTAGGGGATAAACCCGCCCTCCGGACCAATGGCCAGGCTAACCGGCTCGGTGCTGTTTACCGGGCAGCCCTTGGCTGTTCCTGGGTGGGCAACCAGCGGCCTGCTTTGAGCAATAATCTCCCCCAATTCATCTTCTACAAAAGGCTTGAAAAGCTTGCGCATAATAATCTCTGGCATATGAGTATCCCGCGCCTGCTCCAACCCCAAAATAAGCTGCTCCTGTAATGTCTCCGGTCGCAGAGATGGCGTTTGCCAAAAGCTTTTTTCCACTCGGCTGGAGTTAATCAAGTAGAGCTTCTTTACGCCCATAGCTGAGATCGTCTGCAATATTCGGCGCAGCATTTTGGGACGGGGCAGAGCCAATATCATTGTCAGGGGCAATGGTGGCGGAGGCTGGGTATCAAGACTGAGCTGGATGGTCGCGGACTGGCTATCAAGGGCGCTGATCAAACCCTGACCCATCATCCCATTGATTACCCCAACACAAATTGAATCCCCCACTGCAGCTCGCTGCACTGATATAAGATGCTCAAGTTGGCGACCTGTGATCAGTGCACAATCGCTGTTGATTTGCTGTGGATTCAGTAGCAGTAAATTCATAGGCCTGATTGTAATAGATATTCATCGGTTTAGGGGTCGCGGATACTGGAGGTTTGCTCCATTTGCCCTATAATAACGCCAATGTCCCGTTCGATTAACTGGATAAATCCGTCGCCTCCTAAGCGACTGCTGGGGGTTCAAGTCCCTCACGGGACACCAGTTATCTATGCTCTGTACCAGTCAACTTCATATATTCTAACCCGCAAGCTGCAGGAGTTATTTGTGGACTTTGTGTCCTCAGCTGTTTATGGTTTTGCTTATAAAACATTAAGCGTGGAGAGATTTGGACTTGTATTGTAGAACCATTTTGATATCGGTGATTTTTCTCCTTGCTGCCTGTGGAGGTGGAGGTGGAGAAGGTTCTGGTGCTGGCAATAGTCTCTCTACCCCAGTCAATCTGGCTCCGTTATTTTCTGGCACCAGCAGCTTTGAAGTTCTTGAGGCACAGGAGCTCAGCCTGAGCCTGTCTTTTTCGGATCCGGAAGGGCGCTCTTTAACACAATCCATCACTGGTGGTGAGGATCAGGATCAGTTTGCAATATCCGTCTCCGGAACCCTTGATTTTGTCACTTTGCCTGATTATGAAAACCCCGGTGATCAGGGCGCAGACAATAATTATCAGCTTGTTGTTACAGCCTCAGATGGCACCAACCAGACCAGTCAAAATATTAGTATCAGCCTGATTAATGTTATGGAGGCACGGGTTGTGGATGGGCCTGTTTCCGGCAGCCAGGTATTTATTGATGAAAATGGCGATTCTATCGCTAATATAGACGAAGCTACCACCACCACTGATGCCCAGGGATTTTTTACAATGCAGGCACCTGAGGTCAGCTGTCTTGCCCTGGAGGTTTGTGATGTGGTTTTTCTGGCTGTGGGTGGTGTAGATATTGCCACCAATAATGATTTGGGGGATCTGGTTTTATCTGGCACTGGCCTGCTCGATGAGGATTTTAACATTACCCCCATCAGTACCATGCTGGTTAGTGCTGCCGATCCCCAGCTATTGTTAGACGGCTTTGGTCTGGGGCTGACGGTGGCGGATATAGCCACCATGGATCCCTGGCAGCTGACACAGAACGAAGATCCCGCGGCTGAGCAGCTGTTGCGCACCAACCAACAACTACTTGGCCTGATGTTAACAGCCAATAGTCTTGTCAACATTGGTGGTCAGATTGGCTCCGCGGATGTCAATGCAACACTGGCTGAGCTGTTATCGGACTATGCGCAAAATAACAGCGATGCTATAAATCTGGCCAGAGCTGAGATTCTTGGCTCATTGCTGAATGATACCGCCGCTACCCTCGAAGTACCTTTAGCTGATCAGTCGGCAGAAATTATTGCCTCCAGATTGGCGATATTAAATAACATTCTGATGGATTCTGAGATTGCCCCAACCGAAGAGGTTGCGGCGGCCGTGATCAGTAGTTCCCAAGTCGAGCTGCAAACAGCGGTTGAGCAGCTTGGCTCAGGCGCAATTGATAATGCAGGGTTTGATAGCTTGACGTCATTGGCTCAGCTGTTTGCTGAGCTGCCAGTCTTTGAGCTGTTGCCAGATTTGGATGAGGATGGGCTTGCGGATGTGGTGGATGAGGATGACGATGGAGACGGTGTTCTGGATTCAGAGGATGCTTTTCCTAGAGATAGCTCGGAAACTGTAGATACCGATGGCGATGAGATAGGGGATAACCAGGACCCGGATGATGACAATGATGGTGTTGGGGATAATCGTGATCCTTTCCCTCTGGACAGCAGTCTGACCCCGCCAACAGTGATTATTTCTGCTGATGTATTGTCTGGTTCTGTGCCTCTGATGGTAAATTTTGATGGAACTCAGAGCAATGTGGGCAGCGGCGATGCCGATAATGTTCTTTATAGTTGGTCTTTTGGCGATGGAGCTCAGGCCAATGGCCAGCAAGTTGAGCATGTCTACGCTGCCGATGGGGAGTTCTCGGCGGAATTAACCATCACTAATGAGGATGACTTAACCCACAGTGCAGCTGTGGTCATGTCCGTGTCCCCCTCAGAGACCAGTTACAGCGTTTCTGGAACCATTGTAGTGGCTGAATCCATGGCTGTGGATTCGGATGTTAATAATAGCGACTCATTGCCCACTGATAATAATAGTCTGGACGCAGCTCAGCTGATTCCTAATCCAGTGACCCTGGCTGGCTATGCCAACACTGCTGGAGAGGGGGAGGAGGGTGCCTCCAGGGCTTCGGGTGATGTTGATGATGTGTATGCTGTCAATGCACTCGGCGGCGAAATAATTAACCTCAATATGTCTGACCCTAATCAAACGGATTTGGACCTGTATATCTATAACAGCGCAGGGGATCTGGTCGATTACTCAATTGGTGTTACCCAGTTTGAAAGCTCCAAGCTTCCAGATAATGCTGGAATCTACTATATCAATGTCACTGTCTATGACACTGGCGCTTCGACCTATGTGCTGACTATTGGTCGCGATACCGAGCAGGCCAGCACAGGTTGGTCGGCAGCAGATGATTTTGTTATTGGTGATGTGATTGTTCAGCAGCGTCAGAGTAAATTGCGTTCGACCAACAATTTTATGGCTCAGCAGAAATCTGTTGCTACAGTTCGCAGTGCCGGTAACTTTGGTCCGGCGCTGTATTCATATGGGCAATCTGTTGCTGATGAGATTGTCAGTGTTAGAACCAGATCAATGGCAGCACAGCTTTCCGAAATAGAACTCAAAGCAGCGACATTGCGCAGGGTCAAAGCCATAGCGAAACAGGATGGAGTGGAATACGCAGAGCCAAATTATATACATAAGCATTTGGCAACAACGCCTGAGGATCCTCGCTACCAGGCTCAGTGGCACTATCCGAAAATTAATCTGCCTGCAGCCTGGGATATCAGTACCGGTGATAACAATGTAAAGGTGGCAGTGCTGGATACAGGGGTCTTTGATCAGCACCCGGATCTGGTAAATCGCATGTCAGCTGATGATTATGACTTTATTGAGGATGCCAGCAATTCTGGTGATGGCGATGGCATGGATGCGGATGGCAGTGACCCGGGAGATGGTCGCGACAATGATCTGTGCTCGAACAGTGACTATGCTACCTCCAGCTTTCACGGTACTCATGTGGCGGGGACCATTGGTGCTGACAGTAATAATGGTATGGATGTGTCTGGTGTGACCTGGGCTGGTGAGATTATGAATCTCAGGGTGCTGGGCTGCCTTGGGGGCTATGACTATGATATCGCCAATGCCATTAGGTATGCCGCTGGTTTAGAAAATTCATCTGGCGTGATTGTGGCCGATCCCGCGGATATTATTAATATGAGTCTCGGCGGTGGCGGCAGTAGTAATACAATGCAGCAGGCGGTGACAGATGCCCGCAATGCAGGGGTGGTAATTATCGCTGCTGCTGGTAATTCCTCCAGCTCGCAACCTTCCTACCCGGCGGCCTATGAGGGTGTTGTCTCTGTCTCTGCAACCAATACACAGGATGGTCTTGCCAGCTATTCAAATTACGGAACTAGCATTGATATCAGTGCCCCAGGTGGGGAGTATGGAGATGCGGATGGTGATGGTTATCAGGATTTGGTACTCAGTACTCTGGCCGTTATTGAAGATGGCGTTGTACAGCCTACTGTGGCCGCCTATCAGGGCACATCGATGGCTGCCCCTCATGTGGCCGGCGTAGTATCGCTGATAAAAGCTATTTACCCCCAGCTGACGCCGGATGATCTGGATGCGCTGATTGTCAGCGGTGATATCAGTGTTGATCTAGGCAGCGCGGGACGAGATAACGACTTTGGCCATGGTCGTATCGATGCGTTAAAAGCCGTGAACTATGCCAATCTGCTGGCCAATGGAACACCTATTCCGGTTACGCCTATTTTGCAGACGAGTTACTCCTACTTGAATTTTGGTCGCTTGATAAGCTCCATTAATGTGTCGACTTACAATAGCGGTAATGGCGATCTTGTGATATCTGATGTGCAAGTGTCAGAGAGCTTTGTGACAGTTACCAGCCCTGGCTCGGACGATGGTCTGGGATCCTACCAAGTGAGTATAGATCGCATCGGGATGGATATAGGTATCTATGGCGCAACCATAACTTTCAGCTCCAATGGCGGTGATATTGCGCTTGATGTGAGATTTGAGGTGGCGGCAGAAGATGATCTGACTTCGGGTAATGCCGGGCTGATCTACACCATTCTCTATAATGTGGCAGTAGATGAAACAGTGTCCTCGACAATTTCTTCGGCGACGGATGGGGAATATCAATTTAGTCTGGACAGTCTGGGCGGTGTCTACAACCTGATTGCAGGTTCGGATAGTGACAACGATGGCTATATTTGTGGGCCCGGTGAAGCCTGTGGTCTTTATCCTCTAGCTGATTCCCCGGTTGACTTGATCCTCAATGAAGATTTAAGCGAGGTCGATTTTGGTTTGACGTTTGTTATCCCGTCCAGCTCAGATGTCGGTCTCAATAGAGCGTTTAGTGTTAGATAGGCTTGTGGGGGCATAGGAGTTGGTCTCCCCGGCCTGAGGGCTTAAGAGGCTCCGTTTGGGCTACGTCGCGTTGCGACTTACCCAAAGTGCGGTTCGCGTTTTATCAATGTCCTAACATCAACGCCCCAGATGGTGGACGAAATATTCTCTTGGAATACCTCAGATAGATTAGGTAGAGAATTGAAAGTTGATGACGGTAAGTATTTCTGTCCCAGATGTGATAATTTCCTCCTTATGTTTGAAGTAACTGCGTTGTATGGCTAACGTTGGTGGCAACATGCCTCTACTCAAAACCTCAAACTGAGTAAGGATAACCTGCTATGTCAATTTCATGTGCCTTAGGCTTAGCCGCCTGCCTTAACTACAACAATACAACTGTCGATTGGGATGACGCATTCACCATTGTTGATGTATGTAGTTATATAGATGACTATCCAGTTAATGATTTTATGGGCGGGTCATTTAACGGAAAGGCTTATAACCCTGCCGAATATGTATGGGATTTAGGCCTTCGGTTTGAATGGAATCCACCCTACAAAGCTAGCAGTGAATATGCTCGTATGGTATTTCGGAAAGCGTCAGTCGTTAAAGAATGTATGCATTTTAAAGGGCTTTATCAAGATAAGCGTAATTGGGAGAACTCTGAAACGACACCCTGATAATTTGTGTTTGACGATAATATAAGCGATTAATGTTATTGGATTCATTCAAGCGTATCAATACTACCTAACAGCGGAGTCCCTTCTGCCAAAAAAACGGGGTACCCCCGGGTGGGTTCGGCATATCTGAGAATTGGTGTTTTATTGCAGGGATATCGAATTATTGGTCAATAGATACCCTTGTAGTGGGTAGGTTAGTGGGTAAATATTCCGCACATAAAAAAACCCCTGTAAAAACAGAGGTTTAATTAATAGATTGGCGGTGGGATAGGGATTCGAACCCTAGATACGCTATTAACGTATGCCAGTTTTCAAGACTGGTGCATTCAACCGCTCTGCCATCCCACCTGATACTGTTTGGTCGGGATCGATCCTGCTGAGACCCTGACAATAAAGGCGCTGATTATACAGCGCCTTTTTGCACTGACAAGTAACAATTACTCCTTTGGCGGGTTTTCAGCAGATTCCTTTGCTGCAGGAGCTTCTGGACTGGCTTTAGGCTGTAATTTCTCCACAATTCTTTTCTTGCGGGGATCATTTGAGGCTCTTGGTGCGGCCGCTTTTGCCGCAGATTTTGCCGCAGCTTTTGGTGCTGGCGCAGCTGTTTCAGCTTGGCTGGTTGTGGCCGCGACAGGGCGCTCGGTGCTGATCTCTACTTTGCTGACCGGCTTGGGCTTATGTCTGGGGTCGTTGCTGGCTCGAACAGCTGGTTCTGCCTCTGACGGTTCCTCAGCCGCTGGCCTGGCCTTGGGTTTTGCTTTGACTTTTGGTTTAGCTTTGGCCTTTGCTTTAGCTTTTGGCTCGGCCATTGCCTTGTCGACTTGGGGTGCGTCAGCGGAGGCAGCTGCTTCTGCGCTTGCTTTTTCAGCCGGAACTGCACTGACTGCAGAGGTTGAATCATTCTCTGGTGTAGGTGCATCCTTCTTTGCCGCCTTTGGCTTTGCCGCTGCTTTGCGCTTTGGTTTTGCTGCTGACTTTTCAGCAGCTTCCTCTGCAGCTGGGCTGGCTATCGGAGCTTCGGCTACTGGTGCTGCGGTATCAACGCTATCTGCTGGGCCTGCAGTGTTGTTAAGCATTTCCTGAGGCACATCCTGACGCTGACGGCGGCGGCGGGGACCTCTGCGCTTATCGTCTGGACGACGTTTTAGTTGATCGCCCTGAGCGGTTTTGGCCTCTGCATTGTTCTCAACTGGTTTGGCATCCTGAGTGGCGTTGTCGACCTTTTTGTTTTGATCGCGACGGTTGTTGCGGCGAGAATCATTATTGCGAGACTCATTGTTGCGAGAGTCATTATTTTTGTTTCGGTTGCTGTTGCCGTTATTGTTATTTCGACCTTCGGCCTGCTTGCCGCTAGACTGATCGTTCTTCCGATTATCGCTGTTGCGATTGTCGTTGCCACGATTGTCATTGTTGCGATTGTTAGAGCGGCGGTTATTGCGGCCGCGATTATTTTGTCCGCCACGATTGCGATTGTTGCGGCTTCTCGCTTTGGGTTTTTCTTCTTCCTCTTTGGCCGGGGTTTCACCAAACATGCTGTCCCACAGGCGTTTTACCAGACCAGGTGTCTTGGGGGTTTCCTCGACGGCCGGGGTAATGGTGGGCGCTGGAGTAGAGGGAACAATAGTTTTTACCGCTGGCTCAGCAAGTGCTTTTACACTGTCTCCAGACTCAGCCACCACTTCAATTTCCGGTTTGCTCAGTTCATGGGCCATCTTGTAGCTAAAGTCAGAGCTGTCTTCATCCTGGGTGCGGATGCGCACCACTTCAAAGTGCGGTGTTTCCATTTCTGTGTTGGGCAACACTGTGACCTGGATTTTGTTGCGCGCTTCAATATCCGAGATTTCCTTGCGTTTTTCATTGAGCAGAAAGGTTGCCACGGGCACAGGCACAATGGCACGAATTTCACGGCTGAATTCTTTCTGTGCTTCTTCCTCTACCAGACGCAAAATAGACAGCGCCAGTGATCTGGTACCGCGAATCGTGCCCTGACCTTTACAGCGCGGACATATTTTGGACATGGTTTCTTCAAGGGAAGGGCGCAGGCGCTGTCGAGACATTTCCAGCAGGCCAAAGCGTGAAATACGCCCAACCTGAACTCTGGCACGGTCAACTACTAGGGCATCGCGCATTTTGTTCTCAACTTCTTTTTGGTGCTTGCTGTTAAGCATATCGATAAAGTCGATAACAATCAGACCACCGACATCGCGCAGGCGCAGCTGTCGTGCAATTTCCTCTGCCGCCTCTTTGTTGGTATTAAATGCGGTCTCTTCAATATCGCCGCCTTTGGTTGCCCGGGCGGAGTTGATATCAATGGAGACCATTGCCTCGGTGACATCAATAACAATTGAGCCGCCAGAAGGCAGTGATACTTCCCGGCAGAATGCCGTCTCGATCTGGTTTTCAATCTGGTAGCGATTAAATAATGGTATTTCGTCCTGATAAAACTTCACCTTGCTGGTGAAGTCAGGCATTACCGTACCAATAAAGGCCGCGGCCAGCGCATAGGCTTCTTCGCTATCGACGATAACTTCACCAACATCCTGGCGCAGGTAGTCGCGAATGGCGCGAACAATAACATTGCTCTCCTGGAACAGAAAGTGAGGTGCTTTGGAACCGTTTGCTTCATCTGTGATCGTGGTCCACAGCTGCAGAAGGTAGTCCAGATCCCATTGCAGTTCTTCTGTGGCACGACCTATGCCCGCGGTTCTGACAATGGCACCCATGCCTTCAGGGATGGTTAAGCCGCGCATAGCTTCACGCAGATCAGCGCGCTCATCTCCTTCAATTCGACGGGAGATTCCCCCGGCGCGAGGGTTGTTGGGCATAAGTACCAGATAGCGACCAGCCAGGCTCATAAAGGTTGTCAGTGCAGCACCTTTGGAGCCACGCTCTTCTTTTTCCACCTGTACCAGAACTTCCTGGCCTTCTTTGATGGCATCTTGAATGCGCACCCGACCACCGTCGGATGAGTTCTTTTTAAAGTACTCTCGGGAAATTTCTTTTAATGGCAGAAAGCCATGGCGCTCAGCTCCGTAGTCGACAAATGCGGCTTCCAGGCTGGGTTCTACTCTGGTGATTTTACCTTTGTAGATATTGGATTTTTTTTGTTCTCTGGTTCTGTTTTCAATGTCCAGATCGTACAGCCGTTGGCCGTCGACCATTGCAACTCGCATTTCTTCTGTGTGCGAGGCGTTAATTAACATGCGTTTCATAGTTCACCTTTACTCGTAATTTAGAGTGAGCAGTAGTGAAATAAGGCGAGGTAAGGGGGTCTTAAAACGAAGGGAGTTACATCTTTCTGTGGCTACCAAAAATATATATAAATGCGACTCAACCTCCTCAGGGCCCTTAATTGCTGGGGTTTGAGGAATGTTGGCTACATCGGCAGCGATGTAATTAAATACTGTTTACGGGTGTTGGTTACCTCTATTTGACCCAGCAATGCTGGTAGTGGACAAATCTTGTAACATTAATAAACAGTATTAATAAAATCTTTCGTTTTGTTATTGGGCGATCACTGATTTCTGACCAGCTTAAAGGACTGTTTAACAAAATGTTGCAGTCGATCCTGGTGCAGTGATGGCTCTAGAACCTGTTTCTAAACCTGTCTTTCACTGGCTGAGCTCACTCAGCTGTTGTCGGTTAACCGCTTCTTTTATGGAGCAGCTAACCATCTATTCTTATCCCGGATTCAATCTTGGGAGCAGTTCAACCTTGGGTGCAGCTTTTTTGTTGTTGGCCAAACCAAGGGACTTCGCGAGTCGCAATATAACAACAAATGCCATTGGCTACAATTGAAAGCGACAAATAAGTTGGGTGAATCTAGCTGTGGTGGTTACAATGGCGCCGTTTTCACTAGCCAACAGTTGTCCTATCTTGTCTGATTCAGAGTCAAAACCAAATTTTAGTAAAGTTACCTTCGTTGAAATTGGGCCGGAGCACGATGGCCAGCGCCTAGACAACTTTCTTATCCGTCATCTTAAAGGTGTACCGAAGTCGCGGATTTATAATCTGCTGCGCAAAGGCGAGGTACGTATTAATAAGGGTCGAGTGAAGCCAGATACCAGAGTGAAAGACGGCGACATGTTGCGTATTGCGCCCATTCGCACGGCGCAGAAGGGTGCAGTGCCAGAGCCTGGTCAGCAGTTAAAGCGCTATCTGGCAGAGAATATCCTGTTTGAAGACGATGGACTGCTGGTGATAAATAAACCTAGTGGCCTGGCTGTCCATGGCGGCAGTGGTATTAGCCTGGGGGCTATTGAGGCGCTGCGAACAGAGCGGCCTGAGCAGCGTTTCCTGGAGCTTGTGCATCGCCTTGATCGAGAGACCAGTGGTTGTCTGATGCTGGCTAAGAAGCGCTCGGTGCTGCTGGCACTACAGCAAGCCATGCAGCGCAATCAAGTAGAAAAACGCTATAAAGCTCTGGTTAAAGGTCAGTGGCCCAAGGGCAAGGCAACTATTAATGCGCCACTGCGCAAAAATACATTGTCTGGTGGTGAGCGGGTTGTCAGGGTGGATGCTGAAGGCAAGCCCTCAGTGACCCATTTTAAGATTGCCCAGCGGTTTAAACAGGCAACCCTGCTGGATATTAAGCTGGAGACAGGGCGTACCCACCAGATCAGGGTGCACTGTCAGTTTTCTGGTCAACCCATAGCTGGTGACCCCAAGTATGGTGAGGGTCCGTTTAATGAGAGCCTTAAAGACTCTGGTTTAAAGCGTCTGTTTCTGCACGCCAGCAATTTGCGGTTTAGACATCCGCTTTCAGGTGACTGGGTAGAGATCGAGGCGCCATTGCCGAAGGATCTGGATTCAGTGCTGGGCAAGTTGTTGTAATGGAATGACGGACAAAGGCTCTACAGTGGTTAAAGGCTCTACCAAACTAATTGTTTTTGACTGGGACGGCACTCTGTCTGATTCTGTGTCGCGGATTGTCAGCTGTATTCAGCTAGCAGCGGCAGATCATCAAATGCTAGCACCGACATTTGATCAGGCCAAGGATATTATTGGTCTTGGGCTGCGGGAAGCGATTGGGCAGTTATTCCCCGATGCTGAGGAGGCTTTGGTTGAGGAATTTTCCCTTAGCTACTCAGCCCATTATCGCAGCCAGGACAGCAACCCCTGTGATTTCTTTCCCAATGTACTGGATACCTTGCAGCAGCTGAGGGATCAGGACTATCTGCTGGCGGTAGCCACTGGTAAGAGCCGGGCCGGTTTGGATAGGGTACTGGGAGCTACCGGGTTGGCTGAACTGTTTCATGGTTCACGCTGCGCGGATGAGACTGCTTCCAAACCTCAACCCTTGATGCTGGAGCAGCTATTACAGGAGTTTAATTTGCAGCCACAGCAAGCCCTGATGGTTGGCGATACCGAGTTTGATATGGAAATGGCGGTCAATGCTGCCATGCCAAGGCTCGGGGTGTCCTATGGTGCCCATCATGCCAACCGATTACAGCGCTATCAGCCAATCGCCTGTATCGACCATTTTGCAGAGATAATTAACCTGCTGTAATCCACAGCTCAGGGTATCTTGATATCCCATTCGCCGAGTATAGAACAGAGATCAATCAGTGGCAGACCTACCAGAGAACTGGGGTCATTGCTATTGACGGCGGCAAACAGGCTGATCCCCAGAGCTTCTGCTTTAAAGCTGCCCGCGCAGTCGTACGGCTGGTCTGCAATAAGGTAATCTTCTATCTGCTGTGCGCTCAGAGTTCTAAAGCAGACCTCTGCGCTGTTGACCCTGGATTGCTGAGTCAGTTTTCCCTGATTGATTTGAGCAACACTGATACCACAGTGAAATAAAACAGTGCGGCCAGACTGGGCGCTGAGCTGAGCCACAGCTCGTTGATGATTGCCGGGCTTACCCAGGATTGCTCCATCGAGTTCCTCGACCTGATCTGCTCCTATCACAATCGCCTGAGGATAGTCCCAGGCAATTCGTTGTGCCTTTTCTTCCGCCAGCCGCTGGGCCATGGCGATTGCAGTTTCTCCCGGTAATGGGCTTTCATCGATATCCGGCGCTGCGCAGGTGAATTCTATGCCCAGGCGCTGCAGAAGCATTTTTTTATAGGGAGAGGAAGAGGCGAGTATTATTGGCTGCATAGGACTGATTATACGTTAACTTGGGGTTGGTTTTAGCGCTTCTGTGGTGCTGTCCGGTTGGATAATTATTTCAGGGCCGACAATAGCCTAGTCTGGCTGGTGTAATAAGGCCTCAAGCCCTGTATTTTACGCAATTTTCTTTGACAGATCATGGTCTTGACCCTATGATGCGCGCCTAACTGGGTACCACCGTAATTATGCCGCTGCCAACTCATATAGATCCGCGCAAACTGGCACTTCAGGGTAATGTCCTTGAAGGCACCGTAAATGTTGGAGATCTGCCAAGGTTGGAATCTTCAGTGAATTCGGTTTGCGGTCCGTTAGAAGCTAAGGTGCAGTTTGGGCTCGATGAGTCCAGAGCCAAGATTGTTAACGGCGACGCCAGGGTATCTGTAGAGACAATTTGTCAGCGCTGTCTGGATCCACTGGTGGTGGAGTTAACGGCGGAGTTTGCGGTTCAGGTGATCTGGTCGGAGGACCATATTAACCGTGTCGCGGCAAACTATGAGCCCTGGCTTGTGCTGGACAAAATGGCAAACCTCAATGAGTTGCTTGAGGACGAGATTTTATTGGCTTTGCCGCTAGTCAATTACCACGTTGTTGGTGAATGTACTGGCGATACCTTTTTAGAAGAGGTCGAAGCTGTTGGTGATGAGATTGTCCCCGACAATCCATTTAACGTTTTGCTGCAGTTGAAGAAGTAATACAACTGCTGAATATTTTTACATAGGAGTAATCTATGGCTGTTCAAAAGAGTCGTAAAACCCGATCTAAACGTGGCATGCGCCGTTCACATGATGCACTGACCGCAGCAACTGTTTCTGTTGATGCTGTTAGCGGCGAGAAGCACCTGCGTCACAATGTGACTGCGGATGGCTTTTACCGTGGCCGCAAAGTCATTGAGACCAACGCCGACTAACTGAAAGATTTTCTTGGCAAATTCTATCAGAATTGCCGTTGACGCTATGGGTGGGGATTCAGGTCCCCGCACCGTAGTGGCCGCGCTAGTCAAATCGCTTCACAAACACCCCACAGTCTCTGCGCTGTTGTTTGGTGACCAGCAATGCCTGCAGGATGAACTCAGTCTCTGCAATGATCAGTCCCTTTTATCCAGAATTGATGTCTGCCATTCCCCGAATTTTGTAGCCGGCACCGACCAGCCCTCAGTGGCGCTGCGGCGCAGACGTGATACCTCTATGGGTATGGCCCTCAGAGCTGTGGCTGATGACCGTGCCAGCGCCTGTATTAGCAGTGGCAATACTGGCATATTGATGGCTCTGGGAATGCTTGAGCTAAAAACCCTGCCAGGTATTGCTAGGCCGGCTATTTGTGCAACATTGCCCACCAGTCAGGGGCATTCATATATTCTTGATCTAGGTGCCAATCTTGACTGCTCGGCGCAACAGTTAGTGGAATTCGCACTGCTTGGGTCATTGACTGCACAGGCACTGGATGGGCTGGCGTCACCCCAGGTGCGGTTGCTCAATGTTGGCGAGGAAGTCAGCAAGGGCAGCGAGGTGATCAAGACAACCGCAGAGCTGCTCAGCCATGAACCGCTGATTAACTATGCCGGGTTTGTTGAGGGTGACGGTATCTTTAAGGGGCTTGCGGATGTTGTGGTCTGTGATGGATTCACTGGCAATGTGGCTCTTAAATCCAGTGAAGGGGTGGCCAGAATGATAGGCGACATGATCCGCGAGTCAATGGGCAGCAGTTGGCTGAGTCGGTTGCTGTCATTGTTTATGGCGGGCACCTTTAGAGATCTGCGGTGCAGGCTGGATCCTGCGGTTTACAACGGCGCTTATTTGCTGGGTTTAACGCGAGTCGTGGTGAAAAGTCATGGTGGCGCTGACGAGCAGGCCTTTGGCTATGCCCTGGATGTGGCTATAGAAGCAGCTAAACGCAATCTTCCTGAGGTTTTGTCACCTATACTTCAGGCTAAATATCAGCAACATTAATATAGAGGACCTATGGAAAAGAGTAACCTGGCATTTGTATTTCCCGGACAGGGATCCCAGAGGATTGGCATGTTGTCAGAATTGGCGGCGGCCAACCCCCTTGTCGAATCAACTTTCGATGAGGCGTCTGAGGCACTGGGCTATGATCTGTGGACCATGACTCAGCAGGGTGAGCAAGAGGATATCAACCTCACCGAGCGCACCCAGCCAATGTTACTCACCAGCAGTGTTGCCATCTGGCGTCTGTGGAATGATAAAGCCGGGCCAATGCCAGCCCAGATGGCTGGGCACAGCCTTGGAGAATGGTCGGCTCTGGTTTGCGCCGGTGTGGTTGATTTTGTCGATGCAGTAAAAATTGTCCGGGCGCGGGGCGCCTATATGCAAGAGGCTGTGCCTGTCGGAGTAGGCGCTATGGCGGCTATTCTGGGTCTGGATGATCAAATTATTATTGATGCCTGTGAGTCGGCTCGAGAGGATGAGGTGGTAGATGCTGTTAACTACAATGCGCCCGGGCAGGTGGTTATTGCTGGGTCCGCTGCTGCGGTGGATCGCGCCATTGATATCTGCAAGCAAGCCGGTGCCAAGCGCGCTATGGCGCTGCCTGTTAGTGCACCATTCCATACCTCTTTAATGAAGCCGGCGGCAGATCGGCTCGCTGAGCTGGTTGAGGGTACCCAGTTTAATTCTCCGCAGATTCCGGTGATACACAATGTTAACGGGATGACGGAGACTGACCCAGCGTCTATTCAGGCATTGATGTTGGAGCAGATTTACAAGCCAGTGATGTGGGTTGACTGCATTACCGGGCTAAAGCAGCGCGGTGCAAACCTGTTTGTTGAATGTGGCCCTGGCAGGGTACTCAATGGTCTAACCAAGCGCATTGATAGGGATTTAACCTCATTGTCCACCGATGACGTGGCCAGTCTGGACAACGCATTAACCTCAGTTTAAAAATAATTTAAGGAGTACAGAATGACTGCAGAACAAAAGGTAGCTTTGGTAACTGGCGCAAGCCGTGGTATAGGCGCAGCCATTGCCGACAACCTGGGTGCTGAGGGGATTGTTGTGGTAGGTACAGCGACGACAGAAGCCGGTGCTGAGAAAATCAGCCAGCGCTTTGCCGACAACAATATTGTTGGGCGGGGCATGGTTCTGAATGTGACTGATGCCGACTCTATCAATGATGTGCTGACAGCCATAGGGGAAGAGTTTGGTGCGCCGACTATATTGGTCAATAACGCCGGTATCACTAAAGATAATATTTTAATGCGCATGAAGGAAGATGAATGGATGGATGTAGTGGATACCAACCTCACCGCAGTCTTTCGACTGGCTAAAGCCTGTGTGCGGCCAATGACCAAGGCACGCTGGGGCCGCATTATCAATATTAGCTCGGTGGTGGGCTCTATGGGCAATGGTGGGCAGAGCAACTACTCAGCGACCAAGGCTGGTGTGGAGGGCTTTTCCAGGGCTCTGGCCAAGGAATTGGGATCAAGAAGTATTACGGTTAATGCAGTGGCCCCCGGTTTTATTGCCACAGATATGACTAAAGATCTTCCCGAGGCCAATAAAGAGGCTATGCTTAGTCAGATTCCCTTGGCTCGTTTGGGTAACCCGGATGAGATCGCTGCAGTGGTCAATTTTCTGGTTTCTGAGGCCGCTGGCTACATAACCGGGGAAACAATCCATGTAAATGGCGGTATGTATATGTCCTAAGTAATTGATTTTTATGGCATAACAGGGTTTTTTTCATAGGGCACTAGCATTTTAGTATTTGTAAGGTAAAATGCGCGCCACGAAAACACAGATTAAGGTTATTTGAGCTCGCAGAGCTTGGTAACAAGACAGACATCAGATCCCCAATAGGAGCGGAAGCACGATGAGCAATATTCAAGAGCGCGTTATCAAAATGGTTGCAGAGCAGCTTGGTGTAAAAGAAGACGAGGTACAGGTAACTTCTTCTTTTGTAGAAGACCTGGGTGCTGACTCACTGGATACAGTTGAGTTGATTATGGCTCTGGAAGAGGAATTCGATGCAGAGATTCCTGATGAAGAAGCCGAAAAAATTGCTACTGTTCAGGATGCAATTACCTATATTTCTGCCAACGGTTAAGTCTAGCTGGCAGGTCAAAACCGCTCCTTTTGGGGCGGTTTTTTTATGGGCGGTACTTTTGTGGCAAAGGTTTGACATAATGCAGCCTTTAACCGGGCGACGACGAACAGACGGCCTCTATGCAGCAGACAAAATTTTATTACAGTATCAATGGTGAGATCAGCGCTGGCGAACAGGCGGAGAGTCTGCCTCAGGATCGCGGGCTGAACTATGGCCATGGCCTGTTTGAGTCTATGGCGCTGCACTCTGCCCAGGTGCCGCTTTTGCAGCAACATCTACAGCGGCTCTATCAAGATGCCCCCAAGCTTGGCATTAGTCTGGAAGCTGGCTCAGTGGAAGCCTGTCTCGAACCCTTTATAGTAGCACTGCTAAATGGTGGACTGGAGACCGCAGTGATCAAGATAATGGTCACTGCGGGCACAGGAGGGCGGGGCTACCAGAGCCCGGTGCCCGTTAAACCCAGGATAATCTGTCTCTGCGTGCCTATGCCTGAGGATATAAAAACACAGCAGAGCGAGGGCGTCAGGCTGTGGCACTGTGACTACAGGCTGCCAATTAACCCGGCTCTCGCCGGGATCAAGCATTTAAACCGACTGGATCAGGTGCTGGCGCGCAATGAGTGGCAGTCTTCAGAGTTTGCCGATGGTCTGATGTTTACCGCGGACAATCATCTTATAGAAGCCGTCTCGGCCAATATTTTTATCAATACAGTCACTGGTTGGGCGACCCCATCCCTAGATGATGCCGGGGTTAATGGGGTGATGCGCAAGCTGCTGCTGGAGCAGATTTTTGCCGAGCTTGAAATCCCTGTTGAGAGTCGCACCATAAGTGACGAGGAACTGAATGATTGCACAGAGATATTTATCTGCAATTCAATCAGGGGTCTGTTGCCGGTCCTGGCTGTCAGGGGCTCGAGTCACGAATTTAATCTGAATCTGGCTATCGGTGCTGAGACAAAAATGCTTCAATCTTGCCTCAGAGATAACTATGTTGGCTTTTAATGATTAGGACCATCTTTCGTATTGCAGGTCTATTTGCTGTGCTGCTGGTTATTGGCGCGCTGTGGCTGTTTAGTTCGGTGCAGAGCCATTTAGATGCCCCGGTTGACCTGCATCAGCAGAGCCTGGATAAACAGGGGCAGTTGATCTGGACAGTGCCCCGGGGCAGTAATCTCGGGCAAATTAACCGGCAGCTTTTTGCCCGTGAGATTCTGTCTCACCCCAAAATCATGTCGGCCTATGCAAAATTAACTGACCGCACTTCGATTCAGGCAGGCAGCTATTGGATAAGCGCTGAGGACAGCGCCCGCACATTGTTGGACAAGTTTAATCGCGGCGAGGTTATTCGCTATCAAATCACCTTTCCCGAAGGTTGGTCATTTAAGCAATGGCTTGGCCATCTGGCGACCCAGCCCCAGTTTGCAGAGGTAACCGAAAGTACTGTGGCGCAGTTATTGTCTGCGGCAGATATTGATGTGGACCATCCCGAGGGTTGGTTTTTTCCGGATACCTATACTTATACTGGTACAGATTCTGTGGTGGATATTCTGCGTCAGGCCCACAGCAAAATGAAAACAGTACTCGATGATGCCTGGGAGGAGCGCGATTTTGGGCTGCCCTACAACTCTGCTTACGAAGCATTGATTATGGCGTCGATTATTGAAAAGGAGACCGGGCTGGCGGAAGAGCGGGATGCCATTGCCGGTGTCTTTGTGCGGCGCCTGAATTTGGGTATGCGCCTGCAGACAGATCCCACAGTGATTTACGGTATGGGGGATAGTTACCAGGGCAATATCCGCCGTTCGGATTTAAAGCGGCGGACCCCTTACAATACGTACAGAATAAAAGGCCTGCCGCCGACGCCTATTGCCATGCCAAGCGCTGCGGCCATTAATGCGGCCGTTCATCCCCTGAGCGGTTCTAGCCTATACTTTGTAGCGCGAGGGGATGGTGGCCATTATTTCTCTGATAGTCTTGAGGAACATCTTCGTGCTGTTAAGCAGTATCAGATTAAAAACAGGGTGCAAAACTACCAGTCAGCACCACCAACGGACTAGAAGCAGGATCCAGATGCGCGGCAAATTTATTACTATTGAAGGCACGGAAGGGGTAGGCAAGACCACCAATATCCAGTTTATACAAAACTGGATGCAGGCCAAGAAATTACCTTTTGTTGCCACCAGAGAGCCCGGCGGTACGCCTTTGGCTGAGCAGATCCGTGATCTGCTGTTGTCCCCCAGAGACGAACTGGTCTGTGATACTGCTGAATTATTACTGATGTTTGCCGGTCGGGCCCAGCATCTCCATCAGGTGATTGAACCCAGCCTTGAAGAGGGCGCCTGGGTACTCTGCGACCGCTTTACCGATGCCACATACGCCTACCAGGGTGCTGGCCGCAATATGCGTGACGACCTTATTGCCGAGCTTGAAATGATAGTCCAGGGAAGCTTGCGTCCTGATCTGACACTGATTCTTGATATTCCAGTCGAACTGGGTTTGAAACGGGCCAGCGACCGCAGCGAGCCAGATCGCTTTGAGCTTGAGCAAACTGAATTTTTTGAGCTGGTACGCAATGGCTATCTGAAGATTGCCGAGCAAAATCCCGATCGCTGTGTGGTGATTGATGCGTCGCAACCTCTGGCCGACGTGCAGCGGGATATAAATATCGCTCTTGAAGCCTTCTGGTTTTCCTCCGAGGAATCAGGTTAATGGATCTGGACTCAGACCAGATTGCTCTGGCCCTCCCTCTGCCCTGGCAGGAGCAATTGTGGCAGCGCTTTAATCAGCGCCTTGAGCAGGGCAGGTTGCCCCATGGGGTTATGCTGTCAGGCCCATCTGGCATAGGTGTTGAACGGCTGGCCACAGCATTTTCTCAGCGCCTGTTATGCAATGCCGAAATGAGCAAGTATGCATGCGGCTCCTGTAAAGGTTGTAAGTTGCTGATGGCAGGTACTCATCCGGATCTTTCAATTCTTGAGCCTGCAGATGTGGGCAAGGGTATTCTAATTGACTCAGTGCGTAATTTGACGGCCAGACTGGGTAAAACCGCTCAGCAGGGGGGCTGGAAAGTTGCCCTGATCAGTCCGGCAGAAGCCATGAATGAAAGTTCCTGCAATGCATTGCTCAAAAGCCTTGAGGAGCCCCAGTCTAAAACCCTGTTAATTCTTGTATCACATAGAGCCAGTCTGGTGCCTGCAACCATTCGCAGTCGCTGTCAGATTGATCATTTGTCGGTGCCGGATCTGCAGGTTGCTCGTCAATGGCTGATTGAGGTTGCCGGAGAGCAGCAGGCGGTTGACCAGTCTCTGGAGTTAGCCGGGGGCAAGCCACTGCTGGCACTGGAATATATGCAGAGTGACAGCATCGAACAGCGGCACATGTTTGAGCAGCTGGTGGACAATATTCGCCTTGGGGACTTGTCGCCAATGAGCGCAGCCCAGCAGGTGCAAAAGCTTAACAGTGATCAGATGCTCGACTGGTTTATGCATTACTTGCACCGCCTGGTTACAGGAGAGATGCAAAACAGTCTCAACCCTGCATTGTTTGAGTTTGGTGATCAGCTGCGCAAGGCGCGGGGCTGGGCGTTGTCCGGGTCCAATATCAATCCACAGTTGATGTGGGAGGGTTTATTTATGGACTGGCTAAAGGTATTCCGTTCCCCTAGATAGGCCGAACGGCGCAGTCTGTGCTAGGCTCTGGTCAGGATGCTGTGTTTTATAAGGAAGTTTGCAGGGAGAGGTATTGCTTATGGCAGGCAAGAAAGGATTTGGCGGTGGCAGTGGCGGTATTTTGGCCTTGGAGATTAAAGATGAGGCCGAGCTATACGAGCACTACATGTCTTTTGTAAGTGGCGGAGGTCTGTTTGTCCCCACCAAAAAAAGTCATGAGTTGGGTGATGATATTTTTTTCTGTTGACCATCTACCTGAGCAACGAGCCTATTCCCATGACCGGTAAAGTGGTTTGGGTGACCCATAGTGGTTCGGGCAGTTCAAAGCGGGAGGGTGTTGGTGTGCAGTTCACCGACGAGCAGGCCGATCTGAAGATACAGATTGAACAGGTGCTGACCGGTATGGTGCAGTCCCATCAGCCCACATTGACCATGTGATAGAGCCACAGCGGTCCAGTGGTTACGGCTTTAAATAATTAAATAACAGGCGCGTTATAAATCATGTTGGTAGATTCTCATTGCCACCTGGATCATCTGGATTTAACAGATAGAGAAGGTGGCCTCAGTGCCGTATTGGCCGATGCCAATGCCCGGGGCATTACTCAGTTTCTCTCAGTTGCAGTAGATCTAAAAAGCTCCGCCTCTCTGGTGGACCTTACCGCACAGCACAGCAATATATACTCCTCGGTGGGTGTGCATCCGTTGCAAAAAGTGGATCAGCCTGTGCCCACCGTGGAGCAGTTGCTCAGTCTGGCGGAGGCGCCCAATGTAGTGGCTATAGGTGAAACCGGGCTGGATAATTTCTACAGCGCAGATACCCATCAATGGCAGCGGGATAGTTTTATCAATCACCTGCGGGCCAGCCAGCAATGTGATAAACCGATTATTATCCATACCAGAGATGCTCGAGAAGAGACCATTGACCTGCTGCGTCAGTACCCTCTGTCAGCTGGTGGGGTGATGCACTGTTTCACTGAGACCTGGGAGATGGCTGAGGCAGCCATGGAACTGGGTTTCTATATTTCGTTTTCCGGTATTGTGACCTTCAATAGTGCCGCAGATTTACGTGATGTTGTTCGCCGCGTGCCCCTGGAAAGATTGCTGGTAGAGACTGACTCTCCCTGGCTGGCGCCAGTGCCTTATCGGGGCCGCCAGAATGAACCCCAATATGTGCTTGAAGTGGCAAAGACTGTGGCTGATTTAAAGGGTATTAGTATTGAACAATTAGCCGAAATTACCACGCAAAATTTCCTCCGATTGTTTAGAATACCAGCTCTTAAAGCCGAAGCTTAGAAAACACAGTCCCAAGATCAGTATTGAGTAATTATTATGACCGACCCAGCAGCTACTGAATCACAGTTTATTATTCGTACATTTCCCGTTGGGCCCCTTGGCTGCAACTGCTCTGTTATTGGCGATCGGTTGTCGGGGCGGGCGCTGGTAGTTGATCCGGGTGGTAATGCCGAGCAGATACTGGCGCTGCTCAATGAATTAAATTTAAAGGCAGTGGCGATTATCCACACCCATGCTCACTTGGATCATATTCTTGCCGCCGGCGAGATTAAAAATGCGACTGGGGCACCGATCTACCTCCATGAGGGGGATCAGTTTCTGTGGGACATGGTTGAAGAGCAATGTGCTCGCTTTGGTGTGCCCCCGGTCAAACTGCCGGACCCGGACCATTATTTGCAAGATGATCATGATCTGGGTTGCTGTGGCGGTGTGGCTATTCACACCCCGGGGCACACACCTGGATCAATCAGCTTTTGGTTTGAAGAATACAAAACATTGATTGCCGGAGACACTTTGTTCCAGGGCAGTATTGGCCGCACTGATTTGCCCGGCGGCAACTTTGATCAAATTATTGCCTCGATCAAAGAGCGTATTTACAGTCTCGATGATGAGGCCGTTGTGGTGACAGGGCATGGCCCCAATACCAGCATCGGCTATGAAAAAATGTCCAATGGTTTTATCCGCGCATAGGGAATAACAATGAAACATCAATTAGCAACCATGCTGAAACTGCAGTCTGAGATGAACACCAAGGTTCATGCCGACTGGCGACAGCAAAATTTTGAATGGTATAGGGCCATCTGGATTGAATGTGCCGAGCTACTGGATCATTACGGCTGGAAGTGGTGGAAAAAACAAACCCCGGATGTGGATCAGATAGCCCTTGAGCTGGTTGATATCTGGCATTTTGGACTGAGTATTTTACTGCTGTCCGATGACAGCGTTGAAAGCATTAGCGACAGAGTTATCTCTGGCTTTGATGGGCAGACTGGCACTGGTGATTTTGCGGTGGATCTGGAGCAGTTTACCGCTGCAACACTGGTCAATAAGGACTTTGATATTGGCGGTTTTGCTCGCTTGATGGACGGCATCAATATGGATTTTGAAACACTCTATGTCGGCTACGTGGGCAAAAATGTATTGAATTTCTTTCGTCAGGATAATGGTTATCAGGACGGCAGCTACCACAAGCAATGGGGTGGCAAAGAGGACAATGAGCATCTGGTAGATATTGTTGCTCAGCTGGACAGTTCTTCCGCTACCTTTTCCGATGAGCTATATACTCAGATGAAGACTGTTTACCAGAAACTTACCGGGTAAATATTAGGCCAATCAATAACCTCTATAGGCCGCGGCATTGATGCAATTTTCTGCTGCGGCACTATAATGTCCGCCTCACTGATCCTCAGAGATCCAAACTTTATTTTTAACGACCAGATTTACGGAGATACATTGTGACTTCACCAGTTCGCGTTACCGTTACAGGCGCAGCAGGACAAATTAGTTATTCCCTGTTGTTTCGCATCGCCGCCGGCGAGATGCTTGGCCCCAACCAGCCTGTTATTTTACAGATGCTGGAAATTACACCTGCCCTTGAGGCGTTAAAAGGTGTGGCTATGGAATTGGAAGACTGTGCATTTCCACTGCTGGCAGGCATGGTTTGTACCGATGATGCAGCGGTTGCATTCAAGGACTCTGACTACGCTCTGCTGGTCGGTGCCCGGCCCCGCGGTCCCGGTATGGAGCGCAAGGACCTTCTGGAGGCCAATGCTGCTATCTTCTCGGCCCAGGGTAAGGCCCTGAATGACAACGCCAGCAAAGACATTAAAGTACTGGTTGTGGGCAACCCCGCCAACACCAACTCATTGATTGCCCAGCGCAATGCGCCGGATATCAACCCTCGCCAATTTACGGCTATGACCCGTCTGGATCACAATCGCGCCATGAGCCAGATTGCCAACAAGACCGGCAGCACGATTAACGATGTTACCCATATGACTATCTGGGGCAATCATTCCGCGACCCAGTATCCGGATCTTCACGAAGCCAAGGTCAATGGTCAGGCGGCAATCGGTATGGTTGACCAAACCTGGTACGAAGATGACTTTATTCCTACAGTTCAGCAGCGCGGCGCAGCCATTATTAATGCACGTGGTGCTTCCAGTGCAGCCTCGGCGGCCAATGCTGCTATCGCACATATGCGCAGCTGGGCTCTGGGCACGGCAGAGGGCGACTGGGTCAGCATGGGTGTTTACAGCGATGGCAGCTATGGTATTGCTGAAGGCCTGATCTATTCATTCCCCTGTGTCTGCAAAGATGGCGACTGGGAAATTGTTCAGGGTCTGGAAATCAATGATTTCTCTCGCGCCAAGATGACAGCCACTGAAACCGAGCTGGCTGAAGAGCGGGATGCAGTGCAGCATCTGCTGCCCTAAGCTCTAAACCAGTCTGGTTATATAGGCTAAAAAGACCACTGAGCCCAGCTGAGTGGTCTTTTTTTGTGCAGACAAAAATAAACCAAGGTTTCAATGGCAGTGCTCTGGAAAAATTTGCTAAAGTACGCGGCCAGCTCAATGAAACAAACCTAAGGAGAAGTCAGTGGCATTTGCTCAAGTCGGGAAAGTCGCTCCGGCCTTTTCACTCTTTGATCAAAGAGGGAACAAGGTTAGTCTGAAACAGTTTCGAGACAGCAAAAATGTGGTGCTTTATTTCTACCCCAAAGCCATGACCCCTGGTTGCACTGTACAAGCCTGTGGTATTCGCGATAGCAAAGCCGAGTTTGAAACACTGGATACAGTGGTGCTGGCGGTAAGCCCTGACTCTGTCGACCGGCTGGTAAAGTTTGAGGATAAGCAGGAACTGAACTTTACGCTGCTCTCTGATGAAGACCATGCGATCACTGATAAATACGGTGCCTGGGGCCTAAAGAAATTTATGGGCCGCGAGTTTATGGGCGTGCTGCGTTCAACATTTATTATTGGCAAAGATGGTCGCATTGCCTATGTGATGGAGAAGGTTAAAACCAAGACTCATCACGAAGACGCCCTCAATTGGGTCAAAGAAAATCTCAGTTAAAATTTAATTAGTCTAAGGAAGTTTATTCATGTTATTTATTTCAAGTGCTTATGCTCAGTCAGCCGGTGCTCAGGAAGCAAACCCAATGGTCACTCTGGTGATGTTTGGTGGCCTGTTTTTGTTTATGTACTTTTTAATTATTCGCCCACAGCGCAAGCGTCAAAAAGAGCACACAGATCTGGTGAGTGCACTGGGCAAAGGTGATGAAGTGGTAATGACCAGTGGTATGCTCGGCAAAATCACCAAGATTGAAGGCGACTATGTAGTGCTTGAAGTCAATAACAACCTTGAGCTTAAGTTCCAGAAAGTGGCAGTGCATGCGGTACTTCCAAAAGGCACTATCAAGGCTATCTAGTCTGAGCAGATTTGCTCCGGTCATTTCGATGGTTAACTACCCAGAACGTCTGAGTTTAGCGCAGACACCGACTCCACTGCTGCCTCTGGCGCGTCTGTCAAAGCAGCTGGGTGGGCCCAGACTCTGGGTCAAGCGGGATGACTTAACTGGCTCGGCCAGTTCTGGCAACAAGGTGCGCAAACTCGAGTTTCTCTTGGCCGAGGCCGTGGCTCAGGGTTGCGACACCATTATCACTTCCGGCGGGGTTCAGTCTAACCACTGTCGTGCTGTCGCTGTTTTGGGTGCTCAGC
>Ga0209557_1000076_pt1 | contig 64263 bp, 71 predicted proteins | sample SaaInlV_120m_DNA_4_FD_184672 | JGI IMG/M metagenome (GOLD analysis project Ga0209557, IMG submission 184672) | Marine microbial communities from expanding oxygen minimum zones in the Saanich Inlet - Saanich Inlet SI074_LV_10m_DNA (SPAdes) (version 2) | ecosystem: Environmental > Aquatic > Marine... | reverse complement strand
TGCATAATCTTCAACTGCATCAAGAATGATATTGAGTTGTTTGTCGGTGAGATTAATCATTTTGCTTTTTGAATAGTTGATTCGTAGTAGTTCATCATCTTGGTATCACGTTCTGCTAGGAAGTTAAGATAACCTACAAGGGCAAACATGACACAAATGCCTGAAAGTCCGTACTGTGTGATCTTACTCATAGGTTTGTGCGATAGCTTGAGATTTGAAACGGCGACATAACTTGAACAATAGTTTCAGGTCATCTTCAATGACATAACGAAACGAGTCTGATTCGATGATGAACTTACCATCTTCCATCCAGATTTGTGGGAGTTGTTTCTTGTAAACTGGGAGATCGAAAAGCATGATGATGAAAGAAAAGAATTCGGATCAACCTACTGCCATTGGAGCATACTCGGAGCGAGGCATTTGATCTACGTTGTAACCAGTGACGGTAGCACCGTTAGCGATACGCTCAGACCACTCGTGACGTGCTGTGAGTGCTGTGACAGTGCTATAAGACTTGAGACCGTTGGAGTTGAAGGTGACACGCTTCTGGAAACGCTTGACAACAGTGCCAGACTCTTCAGCGATGAATGCCTCAGGGAAGAAATCAACTGTGGTGACGAGTGTGGTGAGTTGCATTTGAGTGGGTTGGTTGCTGATGTGTTTAGTATAGGGCAGATTAGGCGTTGCGGATCTCACCACCGACCACTACGTCAGCTGGCACACGAGAGATGGTGTAGCGACGGATCTGATGTGAGAATGGACGCCACTGCTCAATAGTCTCACTCACCATACGATTGTGCTGACGATCCATGCCCTTTGCCGTGGTACACTTGCCACACTTGCGGAAATAGATGATCGGTTGCTGGGGAGCATCGATGGTGTCGATCTCAACCTTGTAGAAGGAGTGCTTGACTGCGGTGACTGTCATGGGGTGTCTTGCTGATGAATATAGTATAGCGTATGGAGAGCGTTAGCCCTTACTGACTGTGACACTATGAGTACCGTCCTTATTCAGTTGACGGCAGAGCAATTCAGAATGTAGGCTACGTGCGAACTGCTGATCAAGAGTCTCATAAGATACTTCACCATCTTCAGGAGTGACAGCACTGACCTTGTAGTATTCAGAGACGAGCATTGGTGTGGTTCCTTTGACTCTCTTATAATACACGGTTTTGGGGTGCTGTGCCACAATAGTGGACAGTTTAGACTAGTGTCACACGGTCTGTCTTGTGTAGTAGGATTTCTCTTGCTTTTTTAGCAGCATATCCGTCCTCTGTTTTCTTTCTACGACCCGCAGTGTATGTTATGTTGAAGTAATGAACTGATAAAGACTTTGATTTACCCTCAAACCAGTCATCATCAGCACGGTTGGCAACAAAAACTCTTTTTTGTGCATCGGCAAAGTCGATCAGGTCCAATAGGGCATCCTCACCAAATGCATTGCCATAATCAGCAAAACTATCACGATAGGGTGGATCAAAGAAGAAGAAACCATTAGGATCAGTATCAACTACAGTCTTCCAATCACCAGTCTTGATATCAACAACTTGAAGAGTATTATGCCACCAGTTGAGCACATCACGATCATATACTTTATCCTTCTGGTTCAGCAATCCAGCAGGAGTTCCGTACCTACCGTTGGTATTCTTGTTGATCTGCCATATACCATTGAACCCAGTCTTCATCAAGAAGTATAATGTTGCTGCCTCATATGTTGTATCCCAACTCTCATAATCATAGGCATGTTGATGCCTCACATCCATGTAATACTTCTTCCTATCTTCCTTGGTCTTGGGAAGATATACTGCTTCAAGTGCATCTAGACGTGAGGTGAATGCATCGTAGTCATCACGAATGCTACGATAAATGTTCATCACGCTGGGGTTGATGTCATTGATCACAGCATTCTTTGGTCGGTATCTGTTCATCACATGGACAAACATAGCACCACCACCAAAGAATGGTTCGTAGTAAGTTTCAAAGGATGATGGCATAAAAGGTGCATAATGTTTTAGCACCTTTGTTTTACCACCTGCCCATATAAAGAGAGGTTTCATTTAGTCTTTGTTGGGTCAGTAATATCAGAGTCCTTAAGTTCTCCCTCAGAAATTTGATGTTTCAGAGGAGTTCCATCTCTCTTTGTCAACACATCTTCTTCAATAAGAGTATTGATTTTAGTGATGATTCTAACAGCAATCAAGTGTGATTGCGAGTTTCCAGATGTACCCTCTGTTAGAATCTTTGGAGAGGTTTTCTTCAGTCGTTCAGTCAAATACTTGTGAACAACATAACCTTTGTCACCTTTACCCAGGTTGTCTCTGAGATACCAAACCCGCGCAAGTCCTGCAACGAGAGATCCCAACAGAGGAGATTCTGACCAGTTAGGTGAATTTTGATCCTCAATCAGGTCGGCATAAGTATCAATTGCCTTCTTTGCATACTTAGAGTTATCACCAACATCATATCCCTCAAGAATACGAGTAAGACCAGAAACTTCATATCCACTAGTATCACCAATCTGTTCAATATGCACTCCCATAGTAACAAGTTTCTGCTCCTTTTCCATAGACTCCTTATTACCGTAAGCAATGCCAGATCGCAAAGTTTCGATAGCACCAACGTTGGTGCGATTCTTGTTAAGGTCTTCAAAAAACTTTGCTTCAAAGGCAACACAGTCTTCTAGATTTCTATCCTCAGGATGAAAAATAACTTGGCAAGGTAATACTAACTCACTACCCTGATTTGTGTAAAGATAACCAATGGATCCTGTATGTTGACCATCTGCAACAGCAAATTTACCATCAGGTCGTCTAAAAACAAACAAAGGGCGGCACAATCTACCATCAAACTTTCCTGCTTTCTTAATCATGGATCCATTCATCAATCTCTGATACTCTCTATCAGAGTAAAGATATTTGACTTTGATTCCATACACACAAAGATAACCCCTTGTGCCATCTTCGATAACACAATCAGGTGTTAAAGTTTCTTCAATCCAGTCATCAAAGTCATGCTTTCTGACTTTGATACCAAGATTGTCTGCTATCTCAGTTAAAGGAATGAGATTGTCCTTACTTGAATCGTACATAGATTTTACCAAAATCCCCTTTATTTTTTGTCGTTGACCTGACACGAATGCCTTGGGGTGTTATAGTCAACGTGTTTTAATTATACAACTAGTTTGATTAGTTGTCAACCGTCAGGAAACATAGTGTTGATACGTTCACAAATCACTTCGATCATAGTATAACGAAGAAATTCTTTCTTAAAGCAATCAATGCTCATAAATGCACTATTCTTGCCAGGGTTGTACCGGCCGAAACCATCCAGGTGAGCAATGTTAAGTGCTTTGCCAATTTGTCCGTTATCGTATGCACCTTCACCAGTGCAGAACGTCACATAAGATACATCAGGATTGATAGTGCGGCAGACAAAGTTATTCTTAAACCAACGCTCGATAGCATTACCTCGATTCTGCTGTTTCTTACCTTCAAACACTGCAATCAGCACATCATTGAAGAACCATGCACCACCATCAGGAGCACAAGCACCAATCCCACCAGGTATTTGATCCTGACGCAGTTTTGCTTGCATCTTCAGTTGAGGATAAGCATGTTTCAACTCCTTGAAGATTTCTCTTTTTAGTTGTTGGCATTGATCATCAAGTTTACGAGCACGAGCATCAGTAGCTACAGTGCCGTTTTGAATACCGCCATTGAATCTAGTCATAATCAATAAGAATAAGTGGAAAGATTGCGAGCAGGCACATGATAACCATCTTTGGGTTTGCTCACATCATAGACCCATACCAACTCATCATCAGATGCTCTGTAAACATCCATGCAAAACATAGGAACAAGTTTGACCATGAGAGCACCCCAGTGATACTCGGTTTCAAAGTCGAAGGTAGTCATGGGTTGCTCGGATTGCTTTGACTCTACTAATATACACGAAAACCACTCCCCATGGGGGAATGGTATACAGTTCTTAAACTGTCACCCGTGGTTCTCCATGAACTCATCGAGTGTGTAACCTTCACCAGTTGATGTTTCTGCTATCAAATCTTCCAATGAATAACATTCTAACTTCAGACGATACTCTTCAGGTGTATCATCATCAGGATCAGGATCATCGTGACAAAGATAGTCCCACTCGTGAACTAATGCATTGATGATTTCTTCTTTTGTGTATGTGTTCATGATGCAAGTTTGGTGAGACTGATGACTAACAGGAATGATAATGCGATGACTACATCCCAAGACTTTGTTCGGATGAAGTATGGAATACTGATGGTGTCAGATATGAGGTTAATGATCACCCCAAGTAATATATTAACGTGCAAGACACAAAAATACGCAGTGATGACACCAACACTACCTAACACTCTTGCTTTACTATCAAGTCGCATTAGTCAGTTGAGTACGAATAGTTTCGAGTGAAAATACCGCAGATTTGATGCTAGAAGAAGTCCATCCATATGCATATGCGTATGAAGGAGCAGGAGAGTCGTCTAGAAAGTGCTTCAGAGCGTTTCCATCAGAGTCTACAGGGGAATCACTGTCAGTAGCGTTCTCGCCCACTTGCAGGGCATCCTGAAGGGACTCGATGACGGAGAGCAGTTGAGTGTCGATCAGCATTTGTTCTGGTGTTGATAGCATCAGTATAGTCTGTAGTCAGAAGTCGTCCAGTTCTGGTGGTACAGTTTCCTCACTGTCCCATAGGATCTCCTGCGATGCCTCTCGTAGGATAGCATCACGGATTGCAGGATCGTCAGCCCAGTTGTCAAAGTTAATTTCGTTCATAATAAATCAGTTGTGTGTGTTGTTTCCGATTACAAGTTTTACGTCGTCAAATTGGTGCTTGTATATCACCCGACATACATTTCTTACTGGTTCATCGGGAAATACCTTGGTGCAAATAGTCATACATTCGCCCGTTGGATCTACAAATTTTACAAATCCCAACATCCCATCAAATTCTACTTGGGTGCCTACAGGTAACATTGGTTCATCGTTTGGTGTAACTTTGTCTGGTGATTGGTTGATCATTAATGATGAGGAAGTCAGTGTCAGGGTACAATTTGTGAGCAATGTACTGTGCTAGATCTCTATCAGGTGCGATGAGATATGTTTCAACATTATACACACCATTAGGTGGTTCTGCTTGTTCATCTTGCCATTGTTGTTCGAGTTCAACTTTCCACACATGACCACTATCTAAATGTGATTCCAGGTCATGTATAATATCAGCAGTCATAGTATCTATCGTGCATGTCGGACATTTGCTGTTTCAACTCTTCAATGTAAGCATCTTGGACACAAATCATTTCGTTTTGATCTTTAATGAGAGCTTTCATCTCATTAACCATTGAAGTTTCTATGTCAGTCATAGTAGAAAAGTAAGGTCTACGTGATTATGTAGTATTACATGAATTCTTCCATGTAATAATCTACGGTAACCTCCAGTAGTTTAGCGCGTTCTTCGATTGCTGCAACAAATGCGGCGTCCAAACTGTCCTCATTGTCAGCATCTTCAAACATTTTGTTCAACTGTGACTGTTTTGACATCGTTAAATGTACCATTGTTGTTGATGTAGGAGCACATTGTATCTGCTACGTTGCGCGACACAATGTGCTCTTGTACGAATTTACCACTATCAGACGTGATAGTGATCTTGAACTTGGTGGTCATTGGCGCATCTCTCGATTACTTTGTAATCATAGCGCATCCATATCGCCCCCGTGTCGTGGAGTGGACAGATCATCAACTGTCCTATTTTCTCGCAATGACGCCAGTTTATTGTATAGTGGCGCGATTGCACCCATTTCTTCCTCAATACGCATTTGTGCGGTGCGTTCGAGATACTGTAGTGAGCATGTAAGCATGAACAACTCACTATCAGTCAGTGTTACTTGAATGGACATGTCCAGGTTTCGCGGTCATTACGATCAATATACCCTGAATCTGCCATAATGTCAAGGAAATACTCCCAGTATTCTTGCTTTGCTGACATATCTCCGCGCATGTCTTTATGCCAGATCTTTATCATGCGCCGACAAATCCACACTGCTTGTCGTTTGGTTAGTCCCATTAGATTCTTTATTTACTATTTAATCAATGAGTGGTCCCCAAGTACCACTATCTCCCTCTTGTCTACTCTCCAGCTTGTCAAATAAACTATCCATAGTCTTCATTGACTCAATCTTACCCATAAGTTCAGCAATACCGCTACAAATGAATGGTTTCTCTTGTCTCGCAGCATATGCTAATGCATTGCGTAGACTTGCTTCTGCATCCTCTAGCGAGTCGTTGACTGATTTTGATAGTGCCATTAGTTTTGTTTCTTTAATGAAAATGATCCGTCGTTATTGTCAATCCATTCCAACATATCTCCGGCATGCCAATCCAATGCATCCATCAATTCATCGGGGAATGTAAGTATACCCTCATCATCGACAGGAACAATGTATCTTTGTTTATCAGGAGTAGTCCAGAAGTCTGTAATAGCATCTTTCATATTAGATCCAGTGTGGTTTACGTTGTGGCATACGTAGGTAGTTATCTTTTACCCACGGTTTAGATGCAATATACATTTTGTATGCTGTAAATGTATCTATACTATCGTCAAACTTGAACTCGTCAGGCATTGCTCTGACGAATGGAGTGACACTATTCACACTGCCCTTCGGAAAGAGATAATATGCATGAACTAAAGTATTATAGCACGAATGTTGCTTATCGTATCGTAATGTGTACTCATCACATAGATTCATACCATGCTTGATTAACCACCACGCATTGTCGATAGTTTCCCTTGCCCATATAGTACAAGGATGATTCCTGAATGCTCCCTTCTCTGTTTTGTATGGTGTGCCATCTGCCTTGGGTAGAGTACCATAACCCTGACCCCACTTGTCTGATGCTACGATAGCAAGCATTTGACAGCATTCTAACGGCATCTTGACAATGTGCTTGTCAGGTAAACATACGGCACTCTCGGCTGGATATTCATTGGTGACAAAGATGTTCATATCACATGTGCTCACATACTCTACAGTTTACCACTGACGATGGCACTTCCAACCACTCTCGTATACAAATGTAATGTACCCTCTTGCTCACACTTAAGATGCCAGCGTGTCATAACAGTGACAGCATCTTTAGTAGCACCAGTCATCATCTGACGACCTTCCTTTGTCATCGTAGAATATAATCCATACCTGGTTTCCCAGACGTAGAAACATTCATCGATGAGTTCTGCACCTTTAGGTACAATAACCTCTGTTACTTCTTCAGTCACTTGCTCTCCAGGGTGTGGGTTTTGATATGTTTTGATTGAACTCTTCTTTGCGTCGGAGGTTTAAGTATTCTAAAACCTCATCTCTCCACTCCATCAGTTCGTGATAACATTCCTGATTATGAGCACAGTCACGTAGATTGTGATCTGCTTTAAGTACACTCTCGTAGAATAACCCAAGAGCATCGTTTCGTTTCTGTTTTTTACTCATCGAATACCTTACACATAGGTGAACCAGGGTGGTCATCACAGAATTTATCTAGAACTTTATCTTGATGTCTGTTCTGTGGGTCAGCAATCTTACCTTCTGTCTTTGGATCCCACTCATCAGATGAGTGTTCTTCATTAGCATGGAAGTCTACCTTGTATTCATTCCACTTATCATTAGCATCATAGAGTGGATCTTGTGGGTCGCGTTGACGTGGTTGTGACATGATTCAACTATCCTTTTTGAATTGTTTACGACATAGTTTAACTGCTTTGAGTTCATCCTTAATCAGCTGATAGGCATCTTCAGGTGATATCTTCTTTGCCATCTCCATGGCAGTGATCATCTCTACTCTTGTTCCAAAGTGTTTGAGTGCTTCCTCAAAACAATTTAGTGATTCATACATTATATCAATCAGTAACGTGAATAGCAGGCAATCCTTTGACGAAAATAGTATCCACCAAATTCTGCAACCGCTTAATAGTATTTACACCGTAGTTTTTGAACACAGGTACAGTTACGAATCCTGTAGTCTTACGATACATCTGACACGCACCAGGAGTAAGTTTGCCGGTTTCCATATCAGCAGCATCATCACGATTAACACGGATGACACGACCAATAGTCTGTGCCATCTCAATCACATTCAGATTGCGAAGGAAGATAGTCTGGGTGAGACCGTGAACGTTGATACCTTCAGACAGAATAGAATAGTGGAAGATGATGAACTTTTTGTTAGGGTCACGACCCCACTGGTCAAACTGGTGAAAGAACTGCTCACGATTGACCTTGAGTGTGTTGACATAAGCACCATACTTGCTGGTGATATGCATCACTTCAAACCCACGATCCTTACACTGATCGATGATATCAGTCTTGGTGAGAAGATTATACATGATACGACTGTTAGGTGCTGCCACAAGGATCTTGTGTGCTGTTGTATCGTTCAGTTTATCAAGTATACCCACCAGGGTCTCACGGTCGCCCTCACACGCTTGTACGCCCTTCTGACGCTCGAAGTCAACCTCATAGGCATCAACAGTAGGAGGAAGAATAGAACCGTTGTTAATCAGTTCAGGAGCAGGACACTGTTCAATGATGTCACCGAACACCACATAGTTGTTCATACCATTAGCATATGGAGAACGTGTATGCTTTGGTGTTGCAGTGAAATAGTAATAACGCTTGGCGTTGCAGTTACCTACTTCCTCGAAGAAGTTCTTCTTGGTAGCATTGTGTGCTTCATCAAAGTATGCTACATCAAACTCAATACCAGCCTCATTAAGACGACGCAAGGAGTTGTATGTGGTGAAGAAGATACGATGTGCTTGCATAGCATCACACATATCATTGAAGAGACCGATACGATCTACCTTGGTAGTATGAAAGTGTACTGTCTCGCCACTATGAATGTGAGCAGGAACTACATCAGGGCGATTGATACCAGCATCAGCAAAAAACTCCTCACACAGTTGTGTAGCGAGGAGAATACGCGGAGCAACAACAGCAATAGTCATAGGACGCTCTGCATTAGCAAAGCGATCCGCAAGGTCTTTGATCATGATCATGGTCTTACCACCGCCAGTGGGGACAATGATCTGCCCGAACTTGTTACGCTGCATAGCAGCGAGAGCGCGGGTCTGATGGGGACGGAGTTGCATGCTGTACGTCTGATATGAATACAGTATGACACAAAAAAAGCACCCCGTCAAGAGTGCTGTGACAGTTTGCTGACTGACTCACCAAATTGGATTCCCATTTTCATCATATGTAATATACCACATCTTTTCACCACTAGTATTCTCAAACTCATTGTACTTTACCACATTGAGAATGACATCGATCAGTTCCGATCCTTTGAATACATGCTCTACCTGCAATCTCAACTCTTTGCGAGTATCAGTTACCGCTTCTAACGAGTTTATCACATCGACTTGCTCAATCGTAAGAATATTATTAGCCAAATACGCACCAATATGATTTCTAGTTGCCAATCTATTAGAAACTTTCTTTTTATAGATCGGACTAGCAGATTTTAATATATTTTTATGAAAGTCCTCATTAGGCATTTCAGTTATGTATCTTGGATAAACAAATGAAGAGTAAAAAGATACTTCATCATTTTGTCTGATTGTTAAAATGCCCTTACAATAGTTTGGCATCAGTTTTGAGTGTCTAACAACTTTCTCAAGTAACGGATTATTGTATGATGATACATCATAGTTTCTACTCTGAAACGATAACCCAGTTATATCTCCCTGTAAACTATGTTCAGCACCAATAATCGAAGTGTGATCATCATGCTTTTCTAGAATAACATCATTCATCTTCTGATAGATATCAGTCATTTCCAAAGTTGATGTTTTTATCTTGAAATCTCTTAAGTACTTTTTAACTGTAGCGTACTGAAGCATCAAAATACTATTATATGACTGTATTTGATCATCAACTGAATATACACCGAGATGTTTAATCTCGTCCATAATCGAATTCACATCAGCAATGAGGTAATCATATTCAAACACTCTATTGAGAGCATTTTTTACTGACACTGGAATGACAGGTTTGTATTGACTATCAACCAACGATGTGTATAACCACGGCATTATAGAATAGTCAGATAAACGTTCGCCGCTGATCAAACTATATCTTTCGTGTTCTGTATAGTTATCGGAGAATATCATTCGTTATCCATAATAACTTGACCCTGATCATTATATAAAGCATAGAAAATATACTGTTCTTTAGGAGTTCCTTCCTGTGTTAATGGGAAATTATCTAAAAGAAACTTCTCTGCTTCTAAAATAGATTCCATTTCCACAACTAGATATTCACTATCTCTGAAAAGAGTAGTAAAATCTAAAGGAAGCATACCTGTATATAATTCAATAGACGAGTTAATAGCATCTACATCAGTGCTATTGTTCCATCCATATACTCGAAAGAAAATTAGAGGTTTACCTGCTAATGCAGCGTATCTACCAATAAATGTCTGCAAGTCATAAATTTGATATTCTGTGTTATTCATTCTTTGTTAGTTTCCAGGCGACAGTAATACGAAGATCATTGAATAAACGTGTTGTTGGTGCTGCGGAATGATATACAACACCAGGAAATAACATTCCTCTGTTAGGTTGAAACATTACGGTGCGAAGTTCGGTAGTATCAGTATAAAACTGTGTTCCCCCTCCCCATTCATTTGCCCATTGAGAGTTTGCACATAACAAAAATGTTCTTCCATATTCATCATAACAATCTTGATGAAAGATGCCATCTAAACCATAAGTATGTCCGTTGGCATAAACATATTCGAGAGTAAAAGACTGTTGCGTCTTTTCCTGTATCTTATTTAGAAGATAATCAGTGAAGAACAGATTATCACTCAAATCCCTCTTCCAAAACTTGTAACACCGTTTATGGTTAGGGTCACTGGGATGATATGATGTATGCCCGAACTCCCATTTAGGTTCTTGCAGTATATTGATGATCTTAATAAAAGTATCTTGATCAAACATATGATCATATACTACCAGATTATCACTCAATAGTTCATTAACGGTTTTCATATTGTCTAATCAAATTCAATCTCAACTGTTCTAACTGCACCAGGTGTGGATTATCAGCATCCATAGAATCCATAACTTCAGAATATTCTATAAGATGAGAACGCATAAAACTATCTTGCACATCAGATTCTATCCAACCAACAATTACTTTCCTATCTCCTTTGGTTACCGGGTTTATCTTATGCATTAACCCTGCATTATACAAAATAACAGTTCCTGCCTTTGGTTTATGAGTTGTCTCTATATTACCCACTTTGATTACTAGTTCACCACCTTCATAGTCATCATTTAAGAAGATAGTCATACTCATATCAGCATTTACACCACCACAAGGATATTCATCCATATGCCAGTTATAAAAATGTCCCTGCTTATACCATAGAAAGTATAACTGGGACATTTGCTTGATTAAGTATATCTTGGTGAAGTTATCCTTTTTCTTTATTTCGGACCATACACCATTAACTAATCTATTATAAGGATCAGTCCACTTCATCATCAAACTCTGTTTTACAGATGCATCAGGATTACTGATATTACCACTCTGGAAGTTATTATCTTTATAGTATGATGTAATATATTCTACAATATCTGGAGATAGTAGATCACTCTGCCATATCATTTAATTCCTCTGTGGTGTAAATCTTATTGTAATCAATGCCGCCTTCGATAAAATCTTCAATGCGTAGTAGTTTCATCATTTCTTTAACAGCAGTAGTTGTTGTCCTTTCTGATTTAGCGTAATCCTGTCGCATTGCAATGATATTTGATAGTCTAGACTCAATCAAATCTCTTGATGAATCAGTATCTCTTTCTACCCATTGATTATCCGTTGCCAAGTATTCTACCACGTTGCCATCAACATCTACACCATCAGGATATAAATCTTTAAAGTTTTTGGGATCAATAGGCCATCTTAACGTTTTGATGGCTTTGAAGAAATCTAAAGGAGATGGATGTTCATCAAGAGATGGAATTACTAAAGATCTAACTTTTTGACGATATGAAATCCATCTATCTTTTTCACCAGGATAAGAATCAACAACATCAGGAAGAATACGCCAATCAGTTGCTGCTAGAATAGCATTCTTTTCTGAAATTCTTTTTAGATATGTTTTCTCAAAAAAGAGGATATTTTCATCAACTTTGGTTACATACTTATTAACTTTAAGTTCCTTTACAACATTGTGTGCATCAAGGAAAGATAGAACTTTATCATATAAATCAGAGACTTGCTCTTCAGTAAATCCAGTGAATGTATAAGTTGAATACACTTGTTGTGCATTTGCAAAATCATATTTGTATTTTTTTCTTTGGCAAAATAAAGTATTGTCATTAAAAAATGAAAGATATTCAAGTTGATCTTTTTCATCATGCCAAAATACATCTAGAGATTCTAAAAATCTAGTTAACATCTCTTTATCGTATTTTTTGGCAGAATTAGGGATCTTGGTTCCGTCATCTAAAGTGATAACATTAGACATATCCAAAACCATACAGTTGAGAAAATCTACCTCTAGTTTACATGTCTTATCTACGTATTCCGCCATTAAGTTGACCCCGATTTGATATACCAACCTGTTACTATGTATTTATTCTGCTCACCCATAACTAAATTGCCTTTATGCACATGTGTCATTCCCGCAGGGAATATAACTACTGTCCCAGTGGTAGGTTTAATCCTACGCAGTTGATATTGAAACTCCGTTTCTCCCCCATCTTCTATGTCATTTAGATAAATCATCCATGTAAGTTCTCTATGAGAATACGATGATGATGCATTTTCATAATGCCACAAGTGATATCCACCGCCAGGAGGTGTACGTTGAAATTTGATATCATTTGATACTAACCCAACTTTCTTTAGTTGAGAATACTCTTCAACATAATGAAGAGCACACGATTTTAAAAACTGATTTACTTGAGTGCCCCACTTGCTACTATGATAGTTTAGCATAAATGCCCTATCATGACGATTTTGTTTTCCATTATATCCGCTCGATCCATCCATAATATCAAGAGCTCCTGTACCAATACTATGAGCTACTGTATCATCTAAAACATCATTACCATACTTAATAAGTTGATCACAGAATGCTTTGGGAACAAATCCTTTCCATACTCCAATAAAATCTTCAAAATCTGATGATGTCAGATTAGAATCTAACATCAATTCAAGTGGCCTATAAGGCGCAAGTTCATTAGTTGACATAAATCTAGAATGCTTTAATAATATACTTTGCTTTATGAAACTCTGGTGCTAGTGGCACTGTCCTGTTAGGAGAAAATACTACGTCAGGAATAGGTTTCTTAACTGATGTATTTAGAGTAAATAATCCAGGATTTAATTCCATGCCAACATCACTCTGATTAAATGTGATGTTAAGTGTAGTCTGCGCTGATCCTAAACCTTCTTTACCATTGCCAGCACCTGACGTATTTCCGTATGTATAATCTTCGCTTGGATCAAGAACTGGTTGAGTCGTAATTAAATGAGCATGAGTTTGTATACTTCCGTCGTCACCATCAAGAATAGGTGGAGAATAAGGGTCTATTCTTGTAAAATACTGATTAGTATCAAAAACACATGCAACGTCACGACTACCAGTTCCAGCCTCCCCATCGGTGTCATAGAATCTGTTTAATAGACCTGTAGCGATCTCCATGTAATCATCAGAAACAACAGAATATGGTGATGGCCACCAGGTATTTGCCGAAATTACTAAAGCAGCTCTGTCACTAGCATCGATATTATTTGGGTTAAGTGATTGAATCATCTCCGTAACTAAAGTTATTAAATCAGGTTGATTGGCGATTTGATTCCATTCAGCTTCAAACTGTTGACTTTCGCCAATACTGTTCAATCTAGAGATCCAAGCATTTGCAATTGTTGTGGGGTTATATGCGTCCGGAGCATCATCTTCGATGGACAGCTGCCCCTGACCAATACCTCCACCAGAAACGGTGTGACTGTCTAATTTAGATGATCCTCTAGTGTCCCATTGGATTAGAGGATCTCCAGTTATTCCATCAGAAATTGCAGCGACATATAAATGACTATGAATAGGAACATTAACCGAAGTATCTAAAAGTGGTCCAACTAGAGCAGTTACACTACTGCTAGCAGCAACAGTAAAGTCAACATCTTGAGTAAGATCTTGTGCAAATACTGTTTTTACTGTACCAATAGAGAAGAAGTTACTCTCAATTCCTGTTGTATCATTAGTATCATCAGATACAATGATTTCATATGGATTATCTCCAGCAACATCAACATCATCAACATACCACCAACCACCAGTTCCGCCTGGTTCGTATATACTACTACCGCCATCAATAGGAAGAAATGCTGATGATGCTCTATTTCCATCAACTACACCAGTTCCCGAAAGTTTTCTATTTCTGTAATCTGGTAACTTAAAACTACTACCAGCACCACCATAATCATAACCAATGACATCAAATAAGAATGGATAATCATCTTTATCTAATGTTTGTCCCGCACACTCATAATATCCTGGATATCGTGATGATCTACTACCATCTAATAGACCATAAGTACCATTAGGTTGCTTGAGAATAGTTATAATAGTACCAATAGCATGACCATCTTCCTTACTTTCTTTAATATCACCGTTGCTATCAACATAAGCACCTTTCTTACTATACCACGCACCTTTGAGATCTGGTGGTGGTGGAGCAACAGCATAGTTACTTACTTGCCAAATAAATTGATTTGGTGATCCAGTACCAATACTAACTGTTGTTTGCTTTGAATCGGATAATCCACTACCGGTAGTAATAAAGACACGGAACGAAGTATGAATAGTAGGATCAAATGTAACCGGGCCAGCAACTGGAGTAGCAAAGTCAATAGAAATAAGACCACCATTTGTTGCATTGATGGTTATTGGTCTATTGATACCCGAAACACTGACAATACTACTTAATACTTCTGTATTAGGAACTTGATTAACAAGATTGGTAGGTATTGAAAATACAGCATCAGTATCTGGTCCAGAATTAGTAGTAATACTCCAAGGATCAAGAACTCTCTGACCGACTTTAATAGTAGTTGTTACTACTGATGGCGTTAAAGAAGTTGAAAATGTTCCCGAAGACCTATTGTATAGTACAATCCTATCCCCATTGTTTACTTTTGTTGGGAACAATCCGATAGAACTCTCACCTCCCTCTGCATACTGAATCTTAATTCTTGGTTCATCTCCACCAGAATCATTAGAAGAAGTACTGCTTACCAACACAACATCAACTTCTACATTTGTACCTAATTCGCTAATGGATCCTGGAGTATCATTAGGATCTGGTGCTGGAGCAGAGGCAATTAGTGCATCTTCTAATACATCAGTTTGATTAACAAAACTGAAATCTTTTGGTGTAGTTGATGGGAAATTTCCATTGCTTACACTCCAGATAGATCCACTTGCCCCATCACCAATAGATAGTGGATTTGACGACACAGCACCTGCAGTATTTTCAGTTACAATATACAACTGCAAATATTGACCGTTATTAATTGTTGGTGCAGGAACGTCGGATACTAATTCAAAAACAGTATTACTTAAAATCTCATAACCATTTGTATCAGTGAAAAATGTATTAGTATCAGATACTCCTACGTATAAATTAGAGTTTGTTGATGCAATTATTGCAGTATCATTTAATCCCTGAACTTGTATAATATTACTATAAACAGCCGTATTTAATGGTTGATTAGTAAGATCATCGAAGTCTGGAAATGGTACAGGAACATTAGGAGGTGTTACTTTCGCATTAATAGTCCAACGTTCTGACCTTGCTCCAATAGTAAGATCAACATATGACGATAATCCAGGAATAGAATTAGATTTTAACCTAGTTTGGATTTGATCTGTATTCTTTACAGTAAGTGCTCCTGGATTAGGCAGCTGCCAATCACTAAATTCTGTTTCTCCATCTGATACTTTCTTATATCTGATAGAGAAGTTTTCGGATAATGCAGGAGCAGATCCAGTAACAGTAACGCTTGCTTCTGTAGACGTAGTTAAACCAACAATAGTGAGAATGCTTTCTCCGGGTCTACTTCCATCTCCATAGACATACATGATACCTGCATCTGCATCATCAAGAGTCTGAAATGGATATGGATCAGGAGCAAAATCTTCTGGTATCGTAGTGATATACCAGACCGTTGTTTGCTCACCAATCTGAATAGTTACACTTTGAGTAGTGTTCCACTGTGAGGGTGCTTTAAATTTAAAGCGAACTGTTTGTCCTTCGCTTACATATACTGGTGTATTAGAAAAAGAATATGTCATGGACTAAAGTTACTGCTTTCCACGTAATGGATTATCCTAATCTTATTTAGGGGCAATGGTTTATATGTTCTCTACGTCAATCCACACACCATTATTGTCAATCTCTACCTGAATAGGATAATCAGATTTGATTTCTACAGGGATATCAATATCAGTGACTAATAGTTCTTCTGTTGTTAATTCTATGTTAGGAGTTACAATAGGTTCTTCATTCTTAAAAGTATCATCCGATTCTGGTACTGTAATAGAATCTGGAAGTTGATCTATTATAGCAGGAACTATTTTAACATCTTCATCTGTTAATGAACCAGCTCCCTCTGCAAGTAACTTGTACTCGATTCTTGCAGGTCCACGATTATCCCATACAGGAGTGTGTGTAATAGTACCGCTAACATTATCACCTGTTGGTAATACCACATCCGCACCTATAGTTTCTACACCATCTAACGAGTAGTAATATGGCACTATCTTTAGTGATGTCGTAGCATTAATTGATGTATACCCCAACTCTAAACTATTTCCATAACTAACATTTAAAGGAACTATTAAATCAACTTCTGGTGGTTGCAATACGGTTAATGTAATCTGATCAGTATCAGTTCCACCTAAACCAGACACAGTTGCAGTATACGTAGTAGTTACAGTTGGAGAAACTGTTACCTGGGATACTAAATTACTAGAACCAATTCCGGGTTGTATATTATTAGTTGAGGCGTCACCAGTAGTATTCCAACTTAATATTGCAGATTGTCCTAAAACGATAGTGCTGTTGTTAAGACTTAACGTAACAATAGGAGGAATATAAACTGTAGCAGTTACAGTTCTAGTTGTTGAACGACCACTCCTAGAAACAATTAAAGTGTAAGTAGTAGTATTAGTAGGACAACTTACAGTGCTTCCATCTACACTAACTGCTCCAATACCTTGATTAATGCTAGCACTCGTCGCATTTGTAGATGACCAAGACAATGTAGTACATTGCCCACGTATAAATGCTGTCGGACTTAACGAAAAACTGTCAATTGTAGGATTTGAGATGTCATAATAAACAATTGCGAATCCATTACCATAATTTATTGTATTGTTATTAAGACTACAATAACTACTATCATAACCAGATCGACCACCCTGACCACCACCGCCGCCGCGATTGTTATCAATGCCAAATGAACCACCACTACCACCGCCGCATCCACCACCGCCGCCACCACCACCGCCGCCATCAGGACGACCTGATGGTTGACTAGTATTTTTTTGACCATTGCTACCAACACTGCGATTGTTTGGATTGCCAGACAGTCCTCTACCAGCACCGCCAGTACCACCACTGCGATTCAACGAAGCGCCTCCACCGCCACCACCGCCGCCTACAATAACAACCCATCCATTTTTTAAAGAATCGTAAATACCACTGGCACCACCACCGCCACCACCAGCACCAGAATATCCATTATTAGCAGAATTTCCACCTATACCACCGCGAGCAGCGTTTGAACTACCTGCACTACCACCACCGGCATTGGATCCGGTTCTTCCGGTGCCTCCTTGTCTTCCGATATAAAAATTTAATGTTCTAGCAGTATAATTAGGAAAAGAAATAGTTGCTCTTCTTCCACCACCACCTTGTCCAGCATTGGCACCAGCATCGTTGCCACCCCCGCCACCGCGAGATCCAGCAATATCAACACGAACATTAATCGCATAACTTGGAATTTGTACTGATCCGTTGCTGTTAAATGTTTGCTGAAAGTCTGCCATTTTAGATCTCTCTTATATTCGTCCAATTATCAGATTGATTAAGATCAACTTGAATAGGATAATCTGCTTTAACTTCAACAGGTATATCAACATCATCAATCACAATTTTTTCCGTAGTAACTTCAACATCTGGAGAGATAATAGGGGTTTCGTTTTTAATCTTGTCATCAGATTCTGGTATTTCAATGTTAAATGGCATTTGATCAATATCAACATTGACTGTAATCGATTCAGAATCGGTTAAATTACCAGGTCCAATTGCATATAAAATATATGCAATAGACGATGGTCCTCTATTGTTATATGGAACATTATGAATATATGTGCCATCGGCAGACGCAGATGCTCCCAAATCAACGAGGTCATTAGTAATATTACCATCCAAATCTGTCATTGCAATCTGCAACTCATATGCAATCGTAGCTCTTTCTTGCTCATGTGTTAACACAACATTCTCTCCATAAGTAACTCTTATTGGACCATTTAAATTTACTTCTGGTGGAGGAAATACAGTCAGTGTAATCTGATCACTATCAACTCCACCAACACCAGAAGCAGTAGCAGTATATGTTGTAGTTACAGTTGGAGAAACTGTTACCTGGGATACTATATTACTGGGACCGATGCCAGGTTGTACGTTTACCGTTGAAGCATCGCCAGTAGTATTCCAACTTAATATTGCAGATTGTCCTAAAACGATAGTGCTGTTGTTAAGACTTAACGTAACAATAGGAGGAATATAAACTGTTAATGTTTTTGCGACTGCACGAGTACCGCCTAGCCCACTTGCAGTTAGTATATACGTTGTTGTACTATTGGGAGAAACTGTTCTAGATCCTGATGTACCTACTGATCCAAATATATTAATATATCTAGATGTACTTCTAGATGTGCTCCAACTAACTGTGGCATTTTGTCCTCGAATAATAGATGATGGACTAATGCTTAAAGATACTGTTGGTGGATAGTAAGTACATGAACCATCATTAAATGTTGCACTAGGATTATAGTTGCTAGCCTGACTATCTGTACACCCAGGAAAAGGACAGTTAGCCCCGAGTCCTAAATTTGTATGCCTTCCTTGAGATTGAACATTCTGTAGTTCACCACTTCCACCCTGATTCCTGTCACCACCAGCTCGGACCATTTGGTAGATACTACTAAAACCACCTCTAGTAGGGTGATATACCCACGTACCTACGTATCTTTCTACACCACTCTGTTCTCCATATCTACCAAACAAACTATAATATGCAGATGTAACTTGATTGCGAACGGGGTCATTAAAATCACCACCGCCACCAGGCCACCATAGTTGTCCCCTATCACAAATATATATATTTCCGTAACGATTGTAATGACTATAGCGATAAGGCATTATAGTTGCTCCACATCTACATACACACCACTGTCGCCTATTTCTACCTGAATAGGAGCATCTGCTTTGATTGCTACCGGTATATCAATATCATCGATAAGGATTTGCTCACTAGTAACTTCAGCATCTGGGGAGATAATGGGTGCTTCGCTTTTAATCTTGCCATCAGATTCTGGTATTTCAATGTTAAATGGCATTTGATCAATATCAATATTAACTTCAATAGAGTCCGAATCTGACAAATTGCCGGGCCCAACAGCATATAGAGTATATAGTATAGACGATGGTCCTCTGCTATTATACGGAACATTATGAATATATGTGCCATTGCCCAACGCAGACGCTCCTAAATCAACGAGTTCAGTAGTCATATCACCATCCAAATCAGTTAGTAAAATCTGCAACTCATATGTATCAATAGCTCTTTCTTGCTCATGTGTTAACACAACATTCTCTCCATAAGTAACTCTTATTGGACCATCTAATTTTACTTCTGGTGGAGGAAATACAGTCAAGGTAATCTCATCACTATCGGTTCCCCCCAAACCAGACACAGTTGCGGTATATGTTGTAGTTACAGTTGGAGAAACTGTTACCTGGGATACTAAATTAGCAGAACCAATTCCAGGTTGTATGTTATTAGTTGAGGCGTCACCAGTAGTAGTCCAAGACAATATAGTAGACTGACCCAAATTAATAGATTGCGAAGCTAGTGATAACGTAACATTTGGGGGGATATAAACTACTAAAGTTTTAGTACTAGTATTACTAGTGATGCCATAATAAGATGCGCTTATAGTATATGTCGTATCATCATTAGGAGATACAATAGTAGAACCACTAGCAGCAATAGCACCTACACCACTTAATGATCTACTAGTAGCATTACTAATAGACCAAGATAATGTAGCATTTTGTCCTTGAATAATAGATGATGGTGATATTGTGAAACTAATACTGGGAGTAGGATAGGAACATCCACTATTAACATTAGCCCTTGGATTGTAGTTACTAGCACGACTATCAGTGCATCCATAGACATTATATGTACATCCTGTGCTGACCTGATTTGCATATGGGTTAAAATTATTAGCACTAGAGTCTTTACAACCATATACAAATACAGGAGAATACCACGCAACACCTGCAAAGCTGTATCCCGATGGCGCAGAAGAACTGGTCTTAAACTTATGATCTACCAGTTGAGCATTATAAAATCTATAAACTGGTACACGATATGCTCCAGGACTAGTATATGCATGACCAATAATACCTTCATAAACATAACCAGAAGGAGTGCTGGAATTAGTTTTGTAAAAGTGATTATATTGAGTTGGATTCCAATATCGATATACAGGTGCAACAGCCCCAACGATTCCAGGAACGCTGCCAGACATAAAAAGATTCCAAACACCAGTGGATACAGCACTATATGCAGTGATTTGTTCGCCGCCAGGGTTTGAAGTATAGAAAGTATCCGCTCTAAAATAACCAGGATTGAAAGTAGCGTAAAAAGAATCGAATGTATGTAAATTACCGGAAGTTCCCATATCTAAATCTCCCTGATATCTACGTAGATTCCACTATCATCAATCTCAAGCTGTATTGGATAATCTGCTTTAACTTCAACAGGTATATCAATATCATCAACAAGAAGTCGCTGACTAGTAACTTCAACATCAGGTGTTACAACAGGTTCTTCATTCTTAAAAGTATCATCAGTTTCTGGAATGTCAATGGCATCAGGCATTCTGTCAATGTTGATTGATACTTGTTCAATATCTTCCGCAGTCAATGAACCCTCACCTATAGCATATAATTTATATTCTATAATAGTAGGTCCAAGATTATTATAAGTTGGTGTGTGTATCACATCTCGATCAACTACATCTGCAATAGGAAGATCTTCCACAAGTTCATAGTCAGTATATGTATTGTCAGCGTAATAATATCTTACTAATAATTGTAGAGATGTGGTAGCATTTTCGGATTGTACATTGAGATTAATATTTTCACCATAATCAACAGATAAAGGATACGTTAATGTTATTACAGGAGGTGTAATAACAGTAACAGTAACTTGATCGGAACCTTGACCTGCTAATGGATGAGAAGCAGTTATTGTATATGTCGTAGTTGTAGTTGGAGATATTTGGATTGGAGTTGACTGAATATTAATAGGACCAATGCCAGGAGAAATTTGTGCTAAAGAAACATCTCCAGTAATAGTATATTCTAAAAAGGTAGATTGCCCTTGTATTATTGTATTATCAGTAGCAGTTGTTGTAAGAGTAGGGATTGGTGGAATAAGAACATCAACACTTATGGATTGTGAAGTAGTTCCTCCAGGTCCAAATGCACTTAATGTATATGTTCTATCATTAACAGGTTGTATTGTGATGCCAGGAGGTGACTGATTTTGTGGTTGATTGCCACCAAAATCAGTCAAAGAAACAGTAGTTACATAACCAGTAATTTGATATGTTAGTTGAGCACTGCCGCCTCGAACAATTTGATCAGGACTAATTGTAAAATACTGAATATTTGGTTTAGCATAATCAAACGACAACGTATAGAATCCGTCACCATAATTACTATATCCACTATTATAAGTCCATTGATAATAACTTCCATTGCTATACCAAGCAGAATTTCCTCCAATACCAGCATATCCATTGGTGGTTGTTGCACCACCTAACCCACCGGCACCGCCAGTAGAAGATCCTCCACCACCACCACCACGGTGACCTGCAGGAGCATTCCCACCATTTCTTCCACCTATTCCACTTGTTGTACCTCCACCACCAATACCACGACCAGCAGTATAATATCCACCATAACCAGTATTGTTATCAAATCTACCAGCGCCGCCACCACCACCAACAATGACAGTATATCTGTTCAATCCACCGTCATATACTCCTGATGCTCCACCTCCACCGCCACCAGAACGGTAACCATTACCACCACTTGCTAGCGGAGAATAACCACCAGATCCACCAGGGTTAGCTGGTCCTTGTCCTTTTGATCCTTCTCGACCCATGTAAAACGTCAGATTATATGTATAGTCACGACTAGTTAATCTAAAATCACCAGATCTACCAAAACCACCACGAGAATGATTCCATGTAGTAGATGCTGATCCACCACCTGATGCAGCTCCTATACTAAATCTTACATTCGTAGATCCTGCTGGTATTTGAATAGTTCTCTGTCCAGATCCCCTTCCCGAATAACTTGGCATTAGATTTCCCTCACATTAATGAATGTTCCGCTGTCATCAATCTCAATCTGTATTGGATAATCTGCTTTAACTTCAACAGGTATATCAATATCATCAATAACAATTTGATCTGTCGTAACTTCAACATCAGGTGTTACAACAGGTTCTTCATTCTTAAAAGTATCATCAGTTTCTGGAATGTCAATGGCATCAGGCAGTTGGTCGATAATGACAGGAACTTCAATAGTATCAGTTGCTGCCAAACTACCATATCCATCTACAGTAAACACTAGTCGCACTTTAAATGGACCAAAATCATTATATTCAATAGGAATATTATATAGATCTACTTCTACTTCATCTCCAGTAGTATTAGGTATTGCTACAGAAGGTTTAAACTCGTTAGTTCCATCTAGATATAGATATTCAGCAATGTAACTAATACCACCATCAGAATTTGTAGCGGTAATAGTTATTGGTACATTTTCTCCATACAATATATTAAGAGGACCACTTACACTGATAGTTGATGGTTGCAAAACTGTTACTAGTAATTCAGAAGAACCAGTTCCTCCTAATCCTGAAGCAGTAGCAGTATATGTTGTCGTTATGGTTGGAGATACTACCGCTTGACTATTAAGAGCAGAAGAACCAACACCAGGTTCAATAAGGAGCGAGTTAGCATCACCAACTACAGTCCAAGACAATATAGTACTGTTTCCTTGTACTATAGTGTAAGTTGGTGGGTCGGATTCTGGGTCCTGATCACCAGCAGATGCTGATAATGTTATTACCGGTTCTATGTATACGTTAACAAGAACTGTATCTGACCTACTATATGCAGGGTTTGAAGCGGTTAATCTAAATTCACTAGTTTCTGTAGGAGCAACGACAAACGAGTTATTAGTCCTATTTACTTGTCCATATGATTCAACAACAGCGCCATTTCGCAGTCTTTCTAATACTTCAGAATCAGAATCTCCACCACCAACCGTCCAAGATAACGTTGTTTGAGCATTATTTCCATCAGTTCCATTTAATCGAAAAGCACCAGGATTAGCACTGATTGATGGTAACGGTGCATCATATGTACAAACACACCCAAAAAATCCTCCAGAAGCACCATATCTACAGTTACCACTTCCTCCTTGTGTTCCTCCGTATCCTATACGAACATAAACATTTTGTCCTGCTATAGCACCACTAGTTCCTCTAGATTTTGTACAGCAAGATGCACCACCGCCTCCTCCACCATATGAACTAGATGCTCCTCTCCACTGACCAGATCCACCAGATCCATAACTCGAATATCCAGAGGCAGCTCTATTCCACGGACCACCACCGAATCTACCTGATTGACCACTACGCCAGTTACCACTACCACCATATCCAGGACTGTATAAACTACCTGCTCCACCACCATAAGATATAACTCCACCGGCACAAGTATATCCACCTGCTTGTGGAGCAGTAAAGTTTCCACTGAAAACTGGAATGTTAGGGTAACCACCACCGCCACCACCAGCTACAGTGATATAAGTCATGGTCTTTACATCTGTTGGTACTTGAATATTACCACTGCTAGACCTACCTATAGAATAGCTTCCCATAAAATATTACCGCTAAAATTTGATAATATAATGAACTAAAATAAATGGTGTAACAACTTGATTTAATACATTTAAATTTTCAACATCCACATCTACATAAGATTCCATATCATCTAGAGGAACATCAATATTGTTATACGTATATGTAAAATCACTAGTATATGTATAGGGTCTTGTAATTGTGTGATCGTGTCCCGGTTCACCTGTAGGAACATTTAAAGAAGTTTCTTCTAGACTATTTCCCGCAGAAGCATTTGCGGTGTTAGCTCTAGGTCCTTTACCGTCACCACCAGTAGCATGAGTAACTGTTTTATTTAAAACTGTAAATCCACCGCCGCCACCAGCATTATGATAATGACCTTGAAATTCATCAATAGAAAGAGTGGTTGCACTGGTATTTCTAGGAATATTAAACCTAGGAGTTCCATTAAAGTTAGCAATATCAGAGGAGATTACCATATTTCCGATATAGTTTACTGTTGCTCTATCTCCAATATTGGTGAGAGGTTCTACTTCAACACCGACTTTACTAACACCAGCATCATCTTCCAAAGTTGTAGAAAAATACTCTCCAGATCCTCTACTACCAATAATTACTTTTGATCCTAAATCGGGAAGTTGAAACTGACCAAGATCATTTGTTGCAATATCAGGATTTCTCACATTAGTCGAAGGTTTTTTGAATCTAGAATCATCTCCTACTCCCAAAATTTGTGACAGTAAGTAAAAATCTTTTGCATTTTTTACTGTTCCATCACATTTTAAAAATCCCCCAGGCATAGTATTTTTAAATATTGCAGTAGTTGGATCATTGTTAAATCCCAAACCATGAACGGTATGCATTTGAATGGTTCCGGGAATTCCGCCCCAGTTAGATTTGTTGTGAGTATAGTTACTAGTTCTCGTTACCATTTTAGTATGCCCTGATAATGTATATTGAAGTTACTCTTGGTTGTTGAATATTAAAATCAATTTGTAATGCATTTCGATTTGCCACATTATCAAGGGTAGCATTTGGCATGTTAACACTTGCAGTTAAGTTGCTTTGAGGTCTCATTCTACTACTATCAAATGCTACATCAAACTCGTCATGAGTATGTGCAACAATCGGAGCACCAGGAGATTCATTTAGTTCAGTAAAACCAAGTCCAGGATTACTCACAAGTGTATCACCAACGGTATTGTCAGATGTTGTATAATAATTTGTAAATCCTTCAGGAATGCCAACAGTATTTCCTCCTATACCCGCAGGAACATTGCCCGAAATATATTTAGAATACCCATCAACACTAATAAATTCTTCAGTTAGGGGAGTTCTAGATAAAAACGCTGGTTTCATATTAATAGGCGGTTGCTCTGAATGTGCTTTTCCAAGCGTTTTACCAGGTTGACCTTCACCAAAACCACTAGGAATATCATTGCCAGTGGGCCATAGTAAAGTCCATGTATCAACAACATTAGCATCTTGTGGTGCAGGGGTGTTTGCACCGGTCGTTCCAGCAGTCGTCAATCTACCAGCTACGATACCACCATATATGTTAGAGGTTCCAGCAGGTGTTATAGAGACGTTTGAGGTTCCGTTGCCCGTCCCAGCTGGGGAATCATTTTGCCAACCTTCGTCGTCAGACCAACCAAAGTAAAACGCCACTCCCTTCGCTTCATCACCACTGACGGGATCGTCACTATCGGACGATTGTCCATCGTTATCAGTACCTTGAGCAAAAAGAGTGTAATAAACTGGATCATAAGGAACTACTCCTTGTCCAGGTTTCGCATTATTACGACTATCAATAGTTTCTAAAGATCCTAAATGAGTATGTCTCTTAATATGCGCTCTACCTAACTTTCTTGGTCCAGGGTAAATAGTTACAAATCCTTCCCCATCAATTTTTGTATTTCCTTGTATTCTACCTGCATATCCAGATCTGTCATCATTATTAATATTAAAAACTAAATCAACAAAAACATCAGTAAAAATAGTAGTTACTCCAGCATCTTCATTTGTTCCGATGATAGGGTCCATTAAGATCAATGCTTTTGGATCTACATCCGCAAGACGACCAGTACCGCCAGCACTAAACTCGGCAAAATATGATGATTCCATATCAATCAATGTTTTACCATTGAGATTAGGCATTTTAATGTTACCCACATAACCAGGAAAATTACCATCAAAATCGCTGTTGCCAGCATTATAAGTGTCTCCAATTGCTTGTGCTAATAACGGAAAATCATTAGCAGAGATACTCTGACCATCACAAATAATCCATCCAGAGGGGATTGATGTCAATCCCCCAGTCCATGGCATAATGGTGCCAATAGCAGCACCTCTTGCAGTTTTAGTTTCTTGATAGAAAGGCATTTTTTTATACTTCGATTAGATACCAACCAACTTTGGAGGTAGAAACAGCAGTGTTGCCATCCGCATCAGATGATCCTGCATACACAAGAGCAAATCCTGCATAAGGTGTTTGAACAATAAGTTCACCACCATTATATCCAGAAAGACTTGCGGAGTTACCAGAAAGCATTATAGATCCTGTGTTATCAGCAGAATTCTGAACTCTAACATCACTTGGTGCTCTAACAACAAGTGATAAGTTATAAGTCAAGATACCACCAATATCTATAATCCTAATCATGTCGCCCAATTGGGCATTTTCAGGAAGTTTAACAACAGTGTTCTGACTTACGTTTAGGAAGTAATTTACGTTTGCTTCTGCAACAACTTCAAAGGAATCGGAATAATCCCATCTTCGACCACCTGTGGGTGAGAAGTAGTTAGTAATTCCACCAAGTGTAATCGCTTTATCAGCACGAATAGCGAAGGATTGGTTTCCTCCAGAGTTAATAGTTAGGTCGCCACCATTGATCGTAACATCACCAGCAATTGCTAATGATCCGCCAAATGTACTTGTTCCTGTTCCTAAAGCAGAGAATGAACCATATGTGGTAAAGTCTCCAGAAGAATTATCAAAGGTAAGTCTCGGTGTAGTTCCATCAACACCATAGATATTGAAGTTACCACCATTCAAGGTTAAATCACCTGTTGCAGTATCAATCTCGAATGTTTTTCTGAATGGAACTGCAACCGTTGTTCCATCAGATAGGTAAGAAGGACCACCGTTGGTGATTGTAAAGAACTGCTGACCTTCGATTGTAGAACCGTTGATCGTAAGTGTGTTCTCGGTAGTAAGTGTTCCCGCAATAGCAGTATTACCTGTAGGACCATCAACAACTAACTTATTAAATCCTTGACCAAAGTTAAGATCTCCACTACCGAATGTATTACCGGTTGTAGATTCGATCTTGAAGTTAACAGACTCTGGTGTACCACCGTCAGTAACAATGAATGATTGAATGTCTGTAGATACCAGTTCAACAACTTTAACAATCTCACTATTAGAAAGAAGTAAGTAATCACTAGTTGTTAAAACTCCACCGAATTCAGAAATACCAATACGAACATTAGCAGTATCAGCAAGAAGACCAGATGCACTCTGCAGTCTAACTTCTGCATCATCAGATTGATCAGACCAGAGATATTCTGCAGCAGCAAGTGTATTAGAAAGTCTAACTTCTACCGTACTATCATTAGCAACAATGCTTGATTGTACAGGCCAATCACCATTCAGTTCACTTATGTTTGTGCCAGAGATTCTGATAAACTCACCATAATCAATATTCAATGTAGAGTTTGTTTCACTCTGCCAATGAATAGTAACAATGTCAGTACCGTCAGAAACAATCTTCTGAACTTGTGCATCAGTAATGAGTACACTTGATACAGGATCTAATTCACCGTTGTAATCGAAGTCAAATCCAGTAATAAATGAAGCATTTGTTTGCTTATCTAACTTATTGATTACACAACCATCAGGGTGATCCGTTCTTGCTGTTGTGCCAGAGTCAGCACGAGAAACCGAGATACGGAAACCACTAGGATCATTCGGGTTGGTGATGTTAGTTAGTCCAACAACCTGAACAATTTCCGTTTGTGATTGATCCTTTGGTAAGGTAGCACCAGTGCCATCAATACTATCAGGAGATAGGGGATCTGCTCTATCAATCAGAAGCAAATCACCAATCTGGAAATCACTAACAGATGGTTGAGTGATCGGTAAGTTGTAAAGATTACCAGCAGCATTAACTCCAGAAACCTGGAAAGTTAAATCATCGCCAGCTGGATTACCTAAAACAGCAGCAGGAATAGTAAGAAGATCATTGTTGCTATAACCAGAACCAGGAGATACTAATTCAACAACGGCAGTACCATCACTCAATACTTGAATAGTGAACAATCCACCTTGGCCAGTTCCACCAGTTGCTTCGATGAAAGAATATGTGGTGTTAGCAACCCAAGTTGCACTTTGAGTAGGATTGATGTTATCAATAGCAGCAATCTGACCGCCACCAAGTAAGAAAGCAGGACCACCCCAAAGACCAACACCAGCAGTATCAATTACTTTTCCTGTTTGTGAGAACTTAAGGAATGTAACATTTGGATTTTCCAGTGAACCAACAATGTGATCGGATGGGCTAGTCGCGAATCTTGCTCTTTCAAGTTCGACAATACCAGCACTCAATCCACCATCAAGTTTAAGGTTACCAAAAACAGTGGCAGTTGCAAGAACATCAAGAGAGTTTCTAATAGTAGTCTTACCACCCAACGATGCAATAGTAACTTGGGAAGCGTTAACTCCAAGTTTTACTGCAGTTGTTGACTGACCATCACCGATATTAAGTGTTGCTGCAGGAGTAAAGATACGAGCAGAAGATGTGCCAGCAAAAGCAGCAACTTCAAGTGTGCCAGCAAGTTTAGTCTGATATGTACCAATATATGTGGTGGAAGCAAGGTTAGGTGCTGCACCACCAAGTCTGACATCACAGTTACTAGTAACATCATCCTCAACTGTAGCAATATCAACTACCGCATTCTGCGATCTTTCATGAATTTTAAGGTTAGTTGATCCTGCATTAGAACCAATTCTAACAGTTTGAGTTGATGAACTACTGACTGAATCACCAAGGCTAATCGATTGTGAAGATGTAGTAGAGTTACCAAGAATAATCGACTCTGCTTGATTTAAACCGACGAAGAAATCAACATTATTTGTTAAGAACTGGAATGATTCTGCAGTAGAGTTAAGATCTCCACCATCCACACTCAAGTCATCTTGAATCTGCACGTTTCCAGTAAATCTGGAATCACCGATAACAACGAAGTTCTTATCGAGTTCAGTTGAAGGATCTAATCCGATGCTGGTGTTAACACCAACGCGACCACCTACTCTATAAGTAGCGGATTGATCAACAACCGCGAGATCTGTTGTAGAAACACGTAATGTTGCGAAGTCATCTCCATCAGAACTATCACCACCAACCAAGAATGCATTAGTAAGTGGGAAGTATACCTTATTGTTAGAAGGTTCGCCCAGATAGTTATTAGCGGAAACTGCACCAAGAGCATCATATGTTACTAAATTCTTACCACTGATGAACGCATTACCAACAACATCCAAGTTAGCACGAGGATCTGAATCAGAAGATACATTAGCGGTCAATGATGCTTCTTGATTAGTTCTGCCAACTGTATTGACTCCTAACTTATAGTCACCAGGGATATTAGTGTATGTACGTAATGCTTCTGCCCCAAGTACACCAGTTTCTTTCCAGATAGATTCGGAAATTTCAATCTTCGCACCAGGACCTTCATCAACCCAGTTGTATACATTTGCAGCGATCTCGTTAAAGAGTCTAATCTGACATGTATTTTCTGCATCTACTGCGCCAATTACATTCCAAGTTCCGTCAAAGAAGTTGTTACTGAAAGAAGAAATACGAAGTTTCTCACCAACTTTAACCTTCAGGTCTTGGTTGCTAATACCAACAGACCACTGAATTGTAACAGCAGTAGAATTGTCAGTAGTAATAGTAAAGATTTGAGCGTCAGCAATCTCTGTATAGAAGTTAGAGTAAATCCAACCTAAAGATCCAGAATAACCAACCTCTTCACCTTTGTAAATGATATCACCAGCATTAGGAACGATAGAAGAACCATAAGTGATATTCTGTAAGGTATACCAAGCAGAACCGCCATTAGCAACTAAACCAGTATTATTTGGTGTTACATTAGAAGGAGTACCACCAGTATAATGTGTTCTGATGCTGTAAACCTGACCTTGAGCACCTACATTACCGCGAGGATTAAGTTTAAATACACCTGCTTTAACTTCGTTCTTGGTTAGAACAATGTCGCCGTCTTTATTGTCTCTGAAAGAAGATCTATCAAGAGTTGGGTCATCACCAGCACCAACCAATGATAGGATGCGAAGTGAATCTCCCTCGAATGGGTCAACATTAATTGTTACTGGGTTGTTGAGGAACAAATCTCCTTCAACTGTTACTTTGTCATTAAATGTAACTGCAGTGTCGAATGTAGTGACAAGTGCTCCAATAGTATCACTATCATCACCGCTATCACCTAGAACTGCCTGCTCAAGGAACGTCTCTTCGCCTGTGATAGCGTTGATCTTACGATTACCAATATAGAGGTCACCGTTAGAGTTTAGACCCGTGTAGAAGACAATACCGCCGTCTTCACGCTTCGCTTGAGCATAGAAGTCCTGTTTGTCAGTTAGGACCACTTCCTGACGAAGTGGGAAACCAGTTGAGTAGTTACCAGGACCGAAACCAAGATATTCAAACGTGTGGTTACCAGATCTTGCAATCGATGGACGACGCAACTCAACATAGTATCTACCATCTAGAGGATATACAGAGTCACCATTGATGGGGATCTTTCTGTTTTCTGAACCGATAGAAGCGTTACCTTCTTGTGCTCTTAATCTGTTATCAACAATATTTCCATCAACATTTGATGTAGTGTTCGTAAATTGATAGGAAAGAAGTGGATCAGTAGCAAGAAGATCTGAAACTGATTCTTTTGTCTCACTATACTTGTAATCATTAAGTGTTACAAGACCATGAACATAGTTATCTGCCGCAGCTGATGATGCAGGAGGATCAACAATGGATGTATCTCTGGTTCCGTTATCTTGAACCTGGAACCACAGTGGATCATTCTTGTAATCTAATGGATACAGATTGGAGATTGGTTGAGAGAACTTATAGTTTCTAAAGTTATCACCAACACCAGCACCAGTTGGATATGGAGAGATGTTACCACGGACAGCGGTTAGATAGTAGATACCATCCTGTTGTGCAGGAATAACTTCTTGAATCTGTTCAACGTCAAAAATATAGAAACTATCTTCAATTTCAGGAACATCAGAAATATTTGATACTGTATAAGTATCACCGCCAGGAGTTGTTACTCTATCACCAGGAACAACTGTATAAAGATTTGCTCCCTCAATTCTATAGAGGAAGTTATCTCTACTAGATCTAGATGCTCCTCGATAAGGAGTTATGTTATTCCAACTATCAGGTTCACCTAATAATTCCCAGAAAGTTCCATTCGATTGTGTGAATGTTGTAACAGTATTGCCAACGTATCCCGCACCAGCAGTGTTGAAATCAAGTTTGCCAGTGACATTCTTAAGAATAACAAATGCTGTTGCTTCAATAGCTGCTGGGAAATATGCATGAACATATGCAGAACCAGTGCAATAACCACTCCACGTTACGTAGTTGTCATCATCACTATTGAATAAATCTTCTTCAATACCAGCACCTTGAGGAGGAGAAATTTCAATAATAGTAAAGATTTCGTTCTTTAAACTCTGATTAGTAATAGTATGATCAAATACAGTTAATTCTAATCTGCTTTCGCCAAGATCATTCGTGACAGTTCTTGCACTTTGAATGGTAGTTGCAATCTTTGATTGAAACTCAATCTGAAGAGGATTTTCATATGGATCATATAGATCCTCGGGAGAACCGATATCAATACCAGCAGTATCCAAATCTGCTAAAGAAGCACCAAGTTGTTCTGTAGGTTGTGATGGGTTGAAGAATTGTGCTACAGCAGGAGCTCCACTGCTATATGGTTCCAGAGTTAACTTTTGTGGGCGAAGTCTTCTTCTATCATCAGTTCTAGTCTTAATAACATAACCATTAAGAGGTTCACGGACGTTATCAAGATATTGTGGAACAACATAACGCAAACGATAGATTCTATCGAGTTCGTTTCTATCATCAGAATATCTCTCATACCATGTATCTGGGGTGAATAGATTACCGGTTCCATCAACAAAATCAGGATCATGGAATCTTGTAAGAATACCGTTTTGATTTTGACCACCCGAAGATTCATCGATAACGTTAAGATACCATCTGTTGAAGTTAGAAGCATCAAACTTCATTGGAGATGTTTTCTTATCTCCATATACAAGGAAGTCACTACCACTGTTAGCAGTAAAGATAACTGCGTTTACACCCGCTTGTGCATCTGCTTGAGATGTATGAACCGAGAACTTCGTCTTGGTTACATAACGAGGATAGTAGTAAACATCGGTTTCTACTGGTCCACCACCAGCAATATCAGGAAGTAGTGAGTTAGCATCAGAAGAAGTTCTGAAGAAAATAGTTTGTGCGGGTACGTTAGGTAGGGGAACATCAAAGATGTGAGGAATATCTGTCTCAAGATAAATTCCACTCACATTAGTGACATAGCGATGCAAGTCATATGACTCGTCAAGAACATACTGCTGTAGAACAATCTCTACTCCAGGATCAATTGCTTCAGTTTCTGGCGAGTAGATGTAAATACCAGCAGCTGCGTTTTCTTTAGTGGCAGCAAGTAATAAACCTGTTCCAGCAGTTGTATCAAACTCACTAGTATTATTGAATGAATATGGATATGTATCTCTACCAGGAGCGATTACATAGTAAGGTCTATTGGTTTCAAATCCACGAGGCAATCTAACGAGACGCTTATCAGTGTCAACTGTCAATGCTCTTGGAACAAGTCTTACCGGTGTACCAGTTTGTAATCCATGGGGATCAGATTGTAATCCACCCGTATTAATAGAAAATAAAGTTGCACGTCCAGTTAAAGAGCGAGACTCGATAGGTGCTTCTACTCTTACTGCTTGACTACCGTTACCAGACAAAACCAGGTTAACATTATCAAAGTATCCTTCAATTGCTGTAGCAATGTTGGCACACTCTGGATAATTTGTATCCTGGGTAATATCATTATTGGCATACTGGAATGTTTGAGCATATTGGGAAAGATTCTCAAAATACAACCATGCAGTATTAGTTGTTCCAACTGCATTATATGCTACACCTGTTGCCTGATCTACCAATGTGATTGTAGTTGAGTTTACAATCTCGCCAATGATAGCAGTATTAACGTTAATGTTGTCAGGAAGCGAAACCGCTCCGTCATCAAGAAGACCATTTGTATAATCGTCTTGATCATATTCAATAACTCTCATACCAGGAACAAGACCTGAAGTATCTCCAACTACAACAGTTGCACTACCATCGGTTGTTGTACAATTTTTAATCAAGAAGTTGAAGTTACGCATTGCGCCGATCATCAGGCGCTTCAGGTAATCATATGCTTCTAAAGTTTCAGTCAGTTCGTTGTCGATGAAGTCTAACTGACCACCAACTAGATAACCTTCGGCAGCAAGAATTGTATTGATGTTACCACCAAGACGCAAGTCCTTGACAGTTGCATCAACAAAGTATCCGATGTCTCTTTCACACTTACCAATCGTGATATTAGGATTAGTTAATAGTGCAGGATACTTGGCAGTAATATGACCATAGGTCTCTTGCTGTAACCATACTCTATTCCTTTCAATTTGATTTGCCGCATCTTGTGCGTAATTAAAATCGTCATTACCATCACCATCAACATCAAGATTGATGTTAAGTCCTGCGGGAGTTAACGTAGAGAGTGATGTAGTAAATGTCTGGAATCCACTCGGAGATAGTTCAGCAGAATAAGTTTGCTTACCACCTACGCCACCAGAAGGCAGTTTAACATATAATCTATCTCCAGTTTTGGCACCAATACGATATCCACCAATAGTAGCTGCAGGTCTGTTTGCAGGATCTTGATTAGTGTCTCCGGCAAGATACAGACTAGTATTATTACCTTGATCGTTAGATGCTTCAATATCAATCGTATAATATTGCTGCTTAACAATTGCTGTGGCAGAAGTATTAACAACTTTTGGAGGAATGATAGCATCAATATAACCACCTTTATCTTGGTTGAAGGAGAATCCTTTGAAACCAATTGCGTGAAGTGATGTATTACCGAAGTTGGAGTTCGAGTTGGTGATAGACATGTCACCACCACTTTCCATCAGGAAGTGATCGTGGAAACCAACAGCGAAGACCGAGACGCACTGAATGAAAGAGTCATCCGTTGCACGAATGTGGAAGTTTCTCCAATCATCCTTCCAGTATGCATCACCTTTAGTGTGATAAGGAATGGTAGCAAATGCATCAGTGAGTGCTGCTTGATTCCAAGTGTTAGTAAATCTATCGTAACGAATGAACGCTCTGTCATCTTTCTGGAGCGAAACACCCGTGTACTGTGCAACAACCATCGACTTGAATCCAGTTGCCTTGGATCCATCCGCCCACATACCACACTGCCCCCAGGTGGATCTGATGGAGCAGTTAAAGACATATGGTGATGCAGACTCAACCGAGTCAATTTCTGCTTGGATAACACCGTTAGTGCCAAGACCATTAGCAGCTGTGTATGTTGTACCAGAAACTAATCCCAGACCAGCAGCATTGATGGGAATAGTATAGGAGAATACTTTGGGATTATCCTGATCAACTGTGTCAACCTTGAATGTACCGTTGACATTCTCTGATAATCCGCTATTGATAACAGCGATGTACTGACCCCTAAAATATCCGTGGTCAATCTTTGTGGATACAGTAATTCGAGCAGAAGATCCAGGAGCAATGTCTACAATCTCGATACTCTCGATTGTTCTGGTATCAGATAGAGGACCAACAATCCTATTCTCTTGTACCAGTGCTTCTAAATCGCCATCATCGATGGTGGGTTGGAACTGTGCGAATGCTCTACCAACTTTCTCGTAATAACGATCGAGTTCAGCATTATCCGCATAAGTCATGATAGTGATCTTATGGTGCGAATACTCGGGAATCGCTAATGAAGAGAAATCGGATGGATTGTTGTATACCTTACCAACACGATCTGCCTGATCATACAAAGGAGAGTTCTCGGAAAGATCACCATCCTTGATAGTGAACTGCCACAGATAACAACCACCGGTCAAGTTAAAGATAGAAGTTCTTCCATAAGCACCATCTACGGGATCAGGAACAAACAGAGGTCTTACAATCGTGCGTCGAAGGTCATAACCAATCAGCGAACAACCTCTGGGAACGATAGTGCCACCAGTCGTGGAGTTAAACTTGTAGAGAACGTTGTCTGGATTGGAAAGATCAAGAATCGAATCATCCTGCCATTCTTCCAGTGCTCTGTTGTAATCAAATACAGGCACAGTACCAGTAACCTGAACTGCAGCGAGACCTGTAAGCGTACCTGCAGTGAGGGTATCAGTGAGAATAGCAACAAGTGTTGTGATGGATGACTGAACATCAACGCAGGTAGCGATATTGCCTGATGCGTTGTATTCAATAGTCGGCGTTGCCTGACCTGCAATTGCAGGACCTGGAGATATAGTAAGATCCTTCTCATACAGCGAGTTAGTTACAGCAAGTTTCATCATGTCTCTTGCTTTGTTGAAGGAAGTTACTGATTCAGTAATTTCCCCAACTAATCCGTCAGCAACAGGATTACCATCACGGTCGAAATAATTTTTGGTAGCAGAAATAGTATTAGCATTACCACCGTTACGAATGTCAGCAATGACAGCTTCTACAACATATCCAAGGTCGCGCTTACACTTGGTCTCACCAGCAGTTTCGTGATCAGATACTGTTTCTGCAGGAAGATTTGATAGATTTTCAGCAGACAGTACAGTTGTGACAACTGTGGTCAAATTATTGATAAAAGTCTGAACATCTGCACAGGAAGCAGGATCTTCGTTATCACCAGTTGCAGGATCAGCAGTGATAGTAAGATCTTTTACAGTCAGTTGGTTGGTGATAGCAAGAAGCATATTGTCTCTTGCCGACTCAAATGCAGCAATAGACTCTGTTACTTCACCTTCTAAACTATCATCAATCCAAGCAGTTCCTGCTTCATTGAAGTAATTTTGAAGAAGTTTACGGGTATATACGTTACCACCAGCCTGTGCTACATCAAGAGAAACAGCGTCGATGAAGCGTCCAATGTCAATCTTACACTTGTTCTCAAGATCAGGAGGTGCAGGAACAGGAGGATTTGCTGCTACTACAGCATATGCATTGTCAATAATTTCTTGTCTGTTTAACTGAATCAGACGATATGAATCAGCATATCTAGATCCATCATCAGTTTGATTATCACCAGGATAGTAAAAATCGGGGTGCTGAACAGCAATTTCAGCAGCAGCACGGTCAATAATTTCTTGTGTATTGGCCTCAATCAGGTTACCAGCGTCAAAATTACGTGATACTGGGGTTGCTGCATCTACAAGACCAGGACGGTTATCAATAAAGTGATTACCAGGCATCAGCATTACACTGAACTGGTCAAACCTATCATTATCCTTACCAGGCAGGTAAGAGTAACGTGATACCTCAATAAATGCTCTCTGGATCGTCTTAAACGGACGTAAGGGGGAGTTACCTCTATTGTCTAACTCATCAGTCGCGTTAAAGTCATCTGGCGATACATATAGATACTTACCCGTTTTACTTGAGTAAAGATTATCAAGTCTTGTAAGAGGCATAATTAACCCGTTCCTTCTAGGACTATTTCTTCTTGGATTATTTATACAATAAAACCTCCCCTTGTGAGGGAGGTTTCAAGCACACGGAAGGGGTTTTGATTTGACGATAATCGCCAACTGGCGTGGCAAGACTCGAACTTGCAACCTAGGAGTTAACAGCTCCTCGCACTGCCATTGTGCTACACGCCACCAAAGTAATTAATATTAATTACATATCTCGATCTAGTATCAGTAGTTGTTGTACTTGTATGCCTCAAATCACTGGGAAATGATACCAAGCGATTACCAACACTATTAACTTTCTCACCACTTTCAAATCCAGTATATCCATCACATGTATTGATATAATATACTGCTGTCTTACAGTATTTCATATAATCATTATCAATATAATTGTCAATATGGTAACCATATTCACGTATTTTTGGAGTACATAATGTCATGTTAAGTTGAGATCTATAGATCATATCGACCTTGAGTTTTTTAAACAATGGTTCAAAGAACTCAAAAGCATAACTCTTAACTTGCATTTCTTTATATAAGATATGCACAAAATGTTGATTATACTTATCTTCAACCGCAGATTCTTTTTCTAAAACGGTACTATCAAACCATTGAAACATTGGATTTTTGATAACCATCTCACACAGTTCGGAATGCCAACCTGCAGGCATATAGTTGTCAAAAATTTGATATTTCATTATTTTAAATAGAGGATCGAGAGCCCCCGAACAGATTTGAACTGATGACCTTTGCTTTACAAAAGCACTGCTCTACCGCTGAGCTACAGGGGCGTCTTTAAAAATTTGAAGTGACCGTGTTTGCCACCCCAAACTTGTTTGTCGGTATCCACCAAATAACCTCTATCAACTACATTATATTGTTCTTTCGATAGAAAGATATCATTTTTGATATAGGTTACTTGATCTTGCCATTCGACGTAACAACTACATCCTTGGAGTGAACCTTGGAATGAATCACCGTCGAATGTAAACATTATATCACAAAACTCTTTATGAGTCAACCCTTCAGGACGAGATTCTAAATTTTTAAACCCCAGATGGAAGTTTTTATCAAAATCATAGTTTTTTATTCGTATTGACCCATTGTCTTCTATTGCTTCTACAATAAATTGACGATAAGGTGAGTCTACCGAATAGTTATATGCTTGCTCACCATAGTACATTGATTCTGTACCCTGGATTTTTTTATGGACCAGACGGACCATAGCAAACTTTGAAGGATATGAAAATGCCTGAACTTTATTTTCCCACGTTCCCTCAAACCATTCATTAAATATATCAATCATCTTTGGGTAATAGTTCAGGATCATTAACTTCAATATCAAACATTAGAGGATGACACTCCTCTTCAGCAAGATATGAAGACCACTTATATAATTCTTCATCATCCCAATCACAACCTTGCAATGCTTCGGTTTGTACTGATGGGTGATCTTGAATGATTTGCGGTAGTTCATCAAAGGTATATGGAATACCTTGTATGAAATACATTCTTACCACTTGTCCCATAAAGAAACAATAACATTGGGAAAGTTCGTATTTCATGACTTTTTCCACTACGGATTATTTAGTAATGGACATGGGGCGAGAGAGACTTGAACTCTCACGAGCATATGCTCAACAGATTTTAAGTCTGGTGCGTCTACCGATTCCGCCACCGCCCCTTGGGACCCTCATATTATAACGTATGTGCCCTGATCTGTCAACTTTCGTCGAGCAGACCCATATTTTTTAGATATTCCAGTGTATCATGCATATTACCTACGTGAAAGTTGCCTATTGCAACCTGTGGATATGTTGCATCTGGACCAAATTCCATTCTAAATTGATGATCATCAAAATCAAAATCTAAAACATATTCGTGAAATTCACCACCAAGAGATCTCAAAAGCATTGCAATACGCTCACACTCTTGATTTCCGTTACTATAAATTACTGATGTCTTCATTTTCGGTGTAGTTGATAACAATTTGTTTGGATACTTCTCCCTTGCTATTTACAAGGATTTTCTTTTCTAATGTCCCATTTAACACGTTACGAACATTTTCGAGTTGCCATTCTACAATATATTTTTTAAAACCTTCATCCATCCAACTTTTATTGGACCCTGGAGTATTGAAGTCTTTCATAAATCAAGTTCTAGTTGTAGTTTGCGTTCTTCTTCTATTCTATTATGCTCTGCCCACATTTCAGCAACCATGTCAACAGTATGTCTCACTGGTTGGGGAATAGGAATAGCACTTCGATGCTTATCAATCGCTTCCTGTGTAGGAACAGCGATTGTGAATGCTGTACCTTCTTCTTCAAACTCCTTATTCATATCAATATATGTTTGAGGAGTGATCTTAAATTCATTCATAATGTTCTCTCCAATCGATTTATCGCCTGGTCTGGGAAATCCCTAGGGCGACTATCACCAGCATTATCAGTTCTAGCAGAACCTTCGTTTGCTTTCATAGTGTGCTGGAAGTTTGCTCTCTTGTATCGCAACCCCAGAGGATCAGGCATCCAGTATGTTACTTGCCAATCTTGTTCAGGACATAACTCAAGATGCTTCTCTACCGAGTGATTGAAGCTACCCATTTGAACATGTCCATCATGAGTGATACATCTATCATCACCAGTGGGAACTAGGAACAGTTGTCTCATAGCACTTCTTGCTCTGGGTTGAGATTTTTTACGAATTGCACAGGATCCTTTTCGGACTTGTGTACCCAATGATAGCGCATCATATCAAAAATAGGATCCCATGTCGCGATACAGACATAATCCGTCATGTGTGTCTCGCAGCAAGTTCCTTGAGTTCTTTTGCTGTCAATTTATCCAACTGCTCTGTGAAGTGATCCAGCAGTAATTGTTTATATTGTTTTTTAGTCATGATATTCTTTAATCAAGCGTTCAACTTGCTTCTTGTCGCAACCACAAGGAGCATTCCTTAAACATCTGCGTATTAACTCATTATCGCTGATAGAGGGTTTGATCGTAAATCCCCATTTATCAACTTCACCATCAACAGGTGCTTCAACGTAATCAAATTCGCTTGGCATTAATCCCTTTGCCTCCAGTCATCAGGTTTATCTTGCTGGAACCATTCTAGCATATCATCAGCATCAGTAAATCCCTTTTTGTGGTTGGATGGATCGGGATCTCCTAAACCCATCCTATTCAGAAAATCGTCTGTGCTACCCTCTTCAATGTTTTGGGATGCTTGGCGTCTTGCCATTTTTAACATCTCATTAGCAGATGTATTTGCTTTGGCAAGTTTCTGCGCCCAGATCATATCATCTAGTTTTACATCTTCATTGTTTGAGATACATTTACAAATAAATTCCAGTCGTAGTCTATATTGCGTAGATAACATTAAAGAATCCGTTCCACCACTGTTATTTAGAGCGACTTTTTCTGCTATTTTTTACAGGCGATTTTTTTTCGGTATTTATGTATTCAATTCAAGAAAATCGTAATCGCTTTTACAGTAAGTGTACCAGCAAACGTTGCGGATGTTACCCCCGCCATAGTAATCTTGTTCACACCAAGAGTAGAAAGAATTTGAACACCGCTTGCCATCTTTGCCGAGAATGATTGCTTGCCTGGTCCTAGTTTTAAGTCCCAACATGCACCTACAACAGGTGGTTTGTCTCCAATAGCAGGAACAATACCAGCAATCTCTTCCGTCTTTGTTCCTCCTGCAAAAAGATAGTGACTGCCAGTGGTCGATAAACCATATCCACCTGTAGTTGACTTTAAGTTGATATTAGAAAGTGCCTGAAGGTTGTAGTGACCCGCCACACCAAGATAATAGTTACCCTTAATAGTACGGTTGATAGTTCCAATACTATTGGTAGCTTCAACTGATCCTGGTTGCGTAGTATTCAGTGTTTTTTCGCCAGCACCATCAGTGTAGTCAGCACTACCAATAGTTTTGTTGTTGAATGATGTATTAAGATTGTAGTCACCCGTGAAGATGCTCATCTTACCGTTACCATCACCAACTTCGATGTTAACTGCTTCTCCTGCTTTAAGTGTTAATGTTTTAAGAGCATTAATAGTGATGTTATCACCTTTTAAGTCACAAGATTCTCCCTGTGCTTCAATAGCAACCTTTCCCTCTGCATAAACAGAATACGCATGAGATTCTTTAGTAGATTCACCTCTACTACTGCTATCAGCAGACCTTGTAGCATCTTTTGGACCTTTAGACTGAATAGAGATTGGTCCTGATACGTTGTGCATTTGTCCTGCACTACTGAATATCAGTTTACCACCACAACCTGCTTGAGAGGGAAGTCCTGTGGTGAATACCATATTACCGGTTTCATCAAAGAACAAAGCACTCTGACCATTGGTAACAGTGTATCCACCAGGAGTGTTGTCATCACCTTCCCAATCCATACAAGTCCAACCATTGGAAACCCAATGCACTGTTGGTTTTACTGCACAAAACTGTTCTGTATCTGCAGTATCCTTCCTTGCTTGAGGTTCTGCAGCACCACCCTCGGCAGCAACACCAGCAGCACCAGCGGATGGTTTAACAGTATCTGTTTTATTGTGTACGTTACTCATTATGGGCAATCAATATATTTACCGGTTCCAATCTTAACAGATCCTACTGTAGTGAGGTCATCAGGATCAAGACACACCATATTCGGTAGAGCAACTGCTCCACTTCCGCCACCACCAATAATTTTTACTTTGGGCGCTTCTGTGTATTTTACAGTTCTGTCAAGGATCTGTATACTAATCACATATCCTCTCGGATCAATAATTGCTTGAGCAATTCCTTCCTCACCATTTATGTATACGGTTGGAGTTTTACTATATCTAATGCCAGGAGCAATCAAAGTAAATGAGTCAATGATACATTCTAGTCCATTAGATTTAGGAGTGTTTACTTTGTACCCAAGTCCTTTTCTAGTAACTCTAATCTCTGATACATATCCTCTAGTATCTAATAGTGCAATAGCAGTTGCACCAAAACCATTTCCAGAACTAATAATAACTTTTGGTGCTTCTAAATAAGAATCGCCAGCATCCTTGACGGGAATACTAATAATACCGCCACTATCATCAGTAATAGGAGGATATACTGTTGGTTTCGTTAACTCAACTCGGACTTCTTCTGTTGATGTACCATCATCAACAACAGCAGTTCCTACAATAGTTGCATCAGTGAACGCATCGTAACCTACTACTTTGAAGTACACCTTCTCGTCAAATTCTTCTTGAAGATCTTCAATAATACCAACTGTAACTTTAGAAGCATTATCTCTGATAACAAATGAACCGGATGTAGAATCTTGAACAATATCATCTGGAGAGATGTCTCCATACAGAATATATTCTAACACCGTGCCATCAGGAATATTTTCTGACGTGATAGTGTAAACAATATCTTCACCTTCATAATATAGTTCTTTGTCTGATACTACAGAAACAGTCTCTGTAGGTACTGTATTTGGATTGTAGAATGGATTGATTAAACCATATGCATCATAAGTAATAGTAACTTGTGCAACAGCATCAGTATCTACATCAGAGGCATCAATGACAGTGAAGAACATTTCTTGATAGGTAGATGTCAACACATCATCCGCAGCAAGTTGTACTGTTATTACACCAATACCAAGAGGGATTTCTACTGGTACAAGATTACCATCATCATCAACAACATCTTCAGTGACAGTTTCAATTTCGTTGATAACAAAATCTCCAGTTAAAGACTCACCAACAATATATTCAGGAACAATAGTATCGCCAGACAATCTATACTTAAGAATAGTACCAATAGGTACGTTAGATGTTCTAACAGTATACGTGATGATATCACTTTCAGTAACAAACGTTGGGTCAGCTACTACAGTGTAATATGGGGTGCCACCAGCATCTCTTGGCAGATCAGGTTCACCATCTTCACCAACTATATCATTAGCGTCATCATCATCAGGAAAAGTACCATCTGGCACCGTGCCAGGTCCGTCAGGGAAGAAGTCATCATCATCATCATCAGGAAACTGCGGAATGATATTAGGATCATTTGAAGGATCGTCTGCTGTTGACGGGAAGAAGTTATCAGGAGTCTCTTCGCCAGGGAATTGATTTCCAGGTGGTTTAGAACCACCGGTAGGAATCTCCGGAGGATTCCAAGTAGGAACACCACCAACAAAAATAACTTTAGTTGGTTCCGGATCCAAATAATCTAAAGATTCCGGACAATCCAAACGCTCTCCGGTATCACCTGCTTCAATATCTTTCAATAGGTTATCAAGGAAATCTTCATCATCATCATCAGTGCCACAATCATTACATTCTTTTGTGCTACCAGAACACTTTGAACTCGGTCCACTGCAGTTGATGCCGAGGAAAGACATTACCTTTTGGATTGCTGATGATACTAGGTCAACAGAACCCCCAATAAGAGATAAAATTTGTTGTATAGGTCCCAGAACTTGTGCTATCAATCCATCAATCAACGACAGGATCTGATTAAGAATACCATCAATCATATTCTTGATCGCACATGCTGCTGGAGAGAAAATCTCCATAATAAAATCAAACAGCAAGTCAGTCAACCAACTTACCAACTTATCAATTAAATCTTCAATAGCACAACCTAATGCTTGTAAGATTTGATCAAGTACTTTCTTGATTCTTTTTAAGACATTACCTTTAGGTCTAACGGTATCAAAATCTGATTTTGGATCTACAGGTACTTTTTCTTTCTGCTCTTCTGGTACGTTGAGACCCAGTGCTGCTTTAACTAAAAATTCAATACCTTCACGAATTTTTCTAATGATTTCTGACTGAATCCTACCGACAAGACTTCTTACAAGTCTTGTAACTCTACCAATATGATAACGAGCAATCGCTACTTTATCATACAAGAATCCATTTACTTTACTGACATAAAAACTTCCAAGTTGACCACCAGATGCCTGGTTTGCTGCCAACATATCACCCACGATGTTAGTCAGTTGCTTGCCGAAGTTACTCTCCGTACCGCAAGTAGGGTTAGCAAGGGTAACACAAGTCTTCATTCCAATAGGGTTTGCTTCACTGTGCTTACCACGTAATGCAGCGATGATAGCGGGAGCACCATCCTCTAGATTAGCACGAGCAGCATCAGGTTCACCACCATCTGTATTACCACCAGTTTCTTCGTCTACACCACCTTGTCTATCTTGTGAACGATGTGCCTGTGATTTAGTTTTTGGATCTGTATAGGTAACTAATCCTTTACCTTCACCAGAGTCTTGTGGTTCATCAAGTTTTACTTCAGTCGCACCAGCAGTGTGACCAATCGATCCCATAATGATTGGCTTTTGCTTATCATTATCAAGGAAGAATCCAGTTACCCAGTTACCTGCACGTAGTTCTACGGTCGCACCCGTAACGCCACCGTCACTAAATGGTGTCGTAACTGGTAACATTACTTGTGCCCAAGGCAAATCCTTGGTAGGAGTAGCGTCCTTTAGGTTATGTCCTATAATTCTAACACGATACCTTCCAGACTCTTTTGGGTCATCAGTATTAGATGTTTCAACCTGACCAATCCACCAATGAAATCCATCTTCACCAACCTGATGAGTCTGCATTAATGATGATAATACGGGATCCATATCAAACAGCAGTTACGTATTATTTATTAGGCAGTTTCTGCCTTTGAATCTTCATCTCTTCGACCATAAGAATCACGAATCAACGTAAGATGGGTATTACCTTTAATATTCTTGAAATCATAAGCGTGATTCAGTTTAGAAATCAGATACACACCACTATGTTCTGGATCATATGGTTCTTCTTTTCTGTCAGGTGTGGCAATCATATTAGGAATAAAAATCTCAACTGTTTGTCCTACCTTGAGTTCAGGATGCAATGGAATAGTAATCTTTGCTTCTTGATTATTAATACTATTCATCCGAGAAATAGACTGGGAAATATAACTCTTCTGCCAGTCAGGGAACTCGGCAGCATTACTACCACCATCTTTTTTCTCTGGAGATGCGATTTCTTTTTCATTAAACCAAGTTTCATGATCAATCAATGCTGACATGATTCTTGTTGGTTTAGATGCTAAATCAGATTGACCTTTCAACAAACCAGATTGAGAACCAAGATGACTCTGATCTTTAAACGAATCTTTTAATGAAAATGCAAACTCTTCATAAGAACCTGTGCTGTAGTTATAGAAACATACTACGGAAGAGAATGTTCCCATTCTCAACTTGGTGAGCATATCAATCTCTTGTTTAAAATCAATAGATAAAATCTTATTTAATTTAGATTGTCCAAGTTCATTATTCTCTTGATAGAGTTGTATAACTGGAGGATTTTTCTCAAGAGAGTTTAATCTATCAATAGAGTTAAAATTATATCCATCATAGTTCTCATAGAATAAGTATCCGGCACTGCCACTCATCTTACCGTAAGAACCAGAGTTTATGTCAGCAACACCACCTTGTCCATCCGTTCCACCACCAGCACCACCGCCTGATGCAGTACTACTATTATTTGCATCTTGTGCTACTGTTTTTTGTAACAGTCCGTTAATGATTGAAAAAGGAGTCTTCTTTCCTGGATGAAATCTAACTTTAAATAGTGTCGGATCTGTCTTAATTTCTTTCTCTGTAGATAAGTTTTCTTTCAACAAACTACTAACAATAGCATCAGGTTTACCTGTCAATAGTTTAGGTAATCTGATTGTCTCGTTAATCAATGCCTCTTTAGATATCATACCAAGTTTGTATACTTGTACTCTATCCGCACTGAATCTATCAAAGACTCGATACACCTTAAAGTTATATACAATCTCTTCTTCATCTTGTCCTTCAAGAATGATCTCGATATCTTCATACCCCTGAATAGGAAGACTTGCAATCAGGTTTCCACCAGAGTCAGAAATAACAGCAATAGCCTCAAGAGTAGGCATTGTGATATTCTCAAAGTAATAAAAGTTCTGCACTAAATCGGTGATGACTTTCTCATCACCACTGACAGAAGTAATAGTTACTTTCTTTGGTTTAAAACTGGAAGCATATTGTAAATCTTCTTGTGCCATATTATCCTACTAGTGGTGATGCAAACATGGATGTTAAATCATTAGTGTGACCCTCTTTAACAACAGTTTGTTCTGGTGTTGGAGGTTTATCCGTGCCTGCAGATTGTTGCTGCCCCGCAGAAGTATTTAACATAGCAACTTGAGTTGCACCCGACCCACCAGTATTTTTATCTGGTTTCTGTAGTGCTGCTTGTGTCTGACCAGGTGTTTCTGATGAAGTTGGAGAACTAATTCCTGATCGTTTTTTACCTTCTTTAATAAAAGATTTAACTACAGCAGCATTTTTACCATTGCTTGTATCAATAGGCATCTTATGGTAAAACAACGCAAAACCTTTAGTAGTTTTATATGCATTATGCATTTTGCCATTATGCATAAAGTGTATTCTATCTCCTGTCTTTGCTCCGAAGTTCTGGGTAATTAATTGTGAATCTGTAGGTATCATAGATTCCGGAGAATCTGTAGAATCTATGATACCGTCTTCTGTACTTGATGGGGGAGTTTGACTCATCCTACTAACAGTTTCATACCAGTCTCTACTTCTTTGTAATGGAACACTTTTGCTATAAACAAAGTATTCATCTTTAAATAGTTGTCTTACCTTATCTTTTTCTGCATCGGTGAGGTTTGGTTTCTTAAGTAAATCTAACAGTTCTGTATGACCTCTGGCAGCAATTTCTTTTACCATAGCAGCAGCATTTGCACGAAGACCTTCGTCTCCACTACCAGCAAGTCCTGCTACTGTTGGATCAATCCCCCTTGCTTTTAACTCATCCAACAATACTTTTTCCCGACCGCCTTGCCAACTAACAGCACCATATGCAGTCTTGCCGCCATCATCATGAGTACCAAGAATAAGAGATCTACTTAAACTATTCTCTCGTCCTATTTCTGCCAAGGCAAGTTTTGCACCTTCTTCAGATAATCCTTGTTTTTCAAACTCTGCTCCCATCACATCGGCCACTTCCTTTTGAGAGGCACTACCACCACTGCCGCCACCACCAGTAGTAGATCCACCGCCACCGCCACCGCCGCCGCCACCACCACCGGCACCAGAAACTTTCTTCAACTTTTCAAATAAGTTACTAAAGAATCCTTTTTTCTTATCATCTTTCTTTTTAATATCAGAATCGCCCTTACTACTCTTTTGTCCTGTTACTTTATTAGCAAGACTATTAGGCAACCCAAATACATCAGCGATAGGTCTTGCTACCTTGGCAATTTCACCCGCAAAAGAATCACTCTCTGGTCCCAGTTGATTCATTAGGTTGGTAACAGATGATAGTACTGTACCACCAGCAACCATCATAGGCAGTGACATTGCATCCATTAATGGTTGTGCCATAGCATCAGAACCACTACTAGATTTCGATGCCATACCAAGATTTAAATCAGTAAATCCTACCTTACTACCAAGGTTAGATGTTCCCTGCTCAAATGATTGCTTTTTAGGTGCCACAGCAGGAGATTTTATAGCAGGAGTTTCCGGTACAGGTCGTACCTTACCATCCATCGCACTTGGTTCGCCTTGAGTATAGTTATTATCTAATGGAATAACCATCTCATCGCCATGTAACTTGGCAAGATAACCACTATCAGGACCAGAAATAATACCGCCAGTCTCTGCTTCTGGCGGTTTGTTGGGGTCGTCAGCAGCAGGTTCTTGACTAGGTGTATCTGCTATATTATCTGTATCTAAATCTGATTCTTCACCTTCATCTTCAGGAGTCGAGAGATCATCAAAGTCACTACTATCAGCAGCATTTTTAACTGCTGCTCCACCACTCATTTTTTGAGCACCTTGTTTATCATCAGCAGTTTTCTTTTGTAACTCTGTCTGTGCATTAATAGCAGCAGCAATAGCATCTAACTTTGCTTCAATAGTATCAGTTCTTTCACTCAATTGAGCAATAACATCAGTCTTGATTGCCTGTACGTCACTAGCAATATTCTTTGTCTCGCCAAGTGTATTATTGATAGACTGTGCAGTCTGTTCAAGTGATGATGCAATGGCACTTACTGCAGTAAGAATATCTTCTCGTGATACTCTACTCTTACCAGTTCCTGATGCTGATGATGCAGTTTCTTCTGCCGTATCAGGTATCATCTCTTCGGATGATTCTACCTTTTCAGGAGCTCTCTTGGCACTTACAAATGCATAGTTATCAAACTGTTCTCGAAATCTTTCAACTTCAGACAGTTTCTTTATCTCTTTACCGTCAGCGCCTCTATTGTCTACAAAGTTCCAGAACTGTGCCTTGGGATTCTTCAGCAGTTTGACACGATCAACTGTCTGTTGAATGTCTTGCTTCTTACCACTGATGTATGATCCACCGAACTTACTCTTCAGTGCTGCCTTGAAAAAGAATCCTTTTTCTACACCAAGTTCATCTAAACTATCATATCCTGCTTTCTTTGCCTTTTCTTCTGCTGCTTCTCTCTCTTGTCTGGCAAATTTACGCGCAGCAATAACCTTGGAGATCATTGCCCCCATGTGGTCCTTTCCTGGTTGAGAAGTGTCGTTAAAGCCTTCTGTTCCTGCTGCCATTAGTTATGCCTCTATGCCTTTATTTATTTTCAAGCAAATAGTTTTTGCATCAGTAAAGTTTTTGATGCTGATGTAGTAGGTTTTCTTGTTACTATAGTACCACCACCCATAGGCATCGGTGCCATAGGTGGTGTATTATTTACCACAATAATCTGTTGTCCCATCCCACCCTCTTCATCATCATACATAAGAACTTCAGGAGCATATGCTCTAGTTGCAGCAATCAACTCATCAGTCGAAGTTGATGCGTTATACGCATCAAGCAGATCAGACACTGGTTTAAAAGAAGCAACCAGGTTTTTCATAACCTTTTCTTTTCCTCTATCACCAACAATAATCTCTGTTGGTACTGATGGAGTATCACCACCTTCACCATACATTTTGGTTCTTTCTTGTGGTGCTTGCTTACCATTTTCATCATACAGTCCATGTGCTACAAATGCATTTGAACCAGAAACTTTGGCAGTTACACCAAAACCTCCAGTACGATACTTAAGACCTTCAGTTTTTAATGGGAAAGGAACTTTTGCTCCAGGGTAGTATGCACCACCAATCTGCAAGTCAATACCACCTTGTGACCCACGACCAGAACTATGTACCTCCTGTCCTCGTTTTACTTTCTCTTTGATAATCGCTGGGGTATCAGATTCTTTAACAGTGTACCCCAATCTACCAATGTAGATACTCTTTTTACCTTGGAAATGCTTAACTACTTTTTCTGCTACTGCTCTTGCATCAGCATTACCAGCTGAAGAGGTAATATTTCCATCTTGATAACTACCAGGACCAATATGATAATGTATGCCACCAGACGCTCCAGAGTTGCCCTGAATAAACTTACCATTTCCTCCAAATTTACCACCATTACCATCATCATCATTAACGTCAACTTCGGGTGGCATTCTTATGCCAAATAACTTTAGCATACCACCAAAGAATCCGGTCACCCCACCCTTCATTTTATCGAGCATTTTTTCTTCTACTGTTCCACCTTCGGGTCCAAACTCATCAGGGTCTTCATTATTTTCTTCTTCTGATTTTTTCTTTACATTTTTTATCGTGGTATCAATACCAGCAAATGATCCACCAACATTTGTCTGTGCGAGTGTTGTAGGCACATCAAAGAACTTTGTCAATGCGTTAGCAGATTGCTTAAACATAGGAGCAACTAAAGATGCTGCTGGTCCTGCTTGTGTCAAGAAGTTAGCAGATGCTCCAATCAATGCTCCACCAACAGGACTCAATAAGTTAGTATCTGCGACATCTTTAGGAATAATTGCTTCAGTACCATGCAACATCGCCAGTCCAGGTTTAGTTAATCCGCCTTGCTCAAACTCTCTATCAGTAACTGCATTAAAGATATCATATATTAACAGTGCTGTATCTGCTACAGCAGAAGTTGCCTCAAATGCAGCAGGAGCAGCAACGCCAACACCACTTAATGCAGCAGGAGCTGTCACAACAGCACCAGTGCCAGACGCAGCACCAAGACCTGCTAACCAAGCACCTACTTTATCACCTTTTTTTGTACGATCTACAGCGTCAGCAGCACTAATAGCAATACCAGCAGCAGGAATCATCCTACCACCATATTTACCAGTAGCAACACCAACTTTGGCACCAATTCTGGCACCCTTGCTTGCCATAAATTTACCTACATTATCAACTAAACCTTTACCACTGTTTAAGGCACGTTGACCAAGATTTTTGCCACCTTTTAATAAGTCATCACCTTTGCCTTTTAAAAAATTGGCTTTTGATGATATTTGACCTTTTATACCGGATAGAAGTTTTTTTGCGCCAGTTTTTGCGCCAGTAATAGCATCACCAAGTTTTCCTTTTGCTTGCCCTATTTTGGCACCAATTTCAGATTTCTTGCGATTGATAGCATCGCCAAATCTATCTTTTTGATTACCTAAAAAGTCACCCGCTCTTTTTTTCTGACTATTTAAAAAGTTACCTGCTCTACGCTTAAGATTTTTCGGTCCAAACTTCATCCTTAATAGACGAAGACGAGACCTTAACCATTTTGGAGCAAACTTTTTCCATAACCATTTGGCAATTCTACCAACATATTTTGATAATCCTCCTTCCTCTTTACCTTTTTTACCTTTTTTACCACCTATACCCTCTGTTCCTGCAGCATCAAGAACATCGTCTTGTTCATCAATAGCAGCAGCAGTTTCTGCATCATCAAGTTCTTTTTTCTTTAATGCGGTCTGTGCTTCAAATGCTTCCAGAATACCATCAAATCTATCATTAAGACCATCATGACTGGTCTCAATCTGATTAAGATTGCTTACAGTGGTCCCTAACGCAGCACCAATAAGAGCATTCTGCTTTTTCAGTTCATTGTCAATACTACCAAGTTGTCCTTGGATTTTTTGTAATGATCCGACAAGTGTTGATAAAATCTTGGTGTTTGATACCCCAGTAGATTTCTTTGTCTTTTGATAATCTGTTCCTTGTTGTTGATTTACTGCATCGATAAATGATTGCGGTAAAATATCGGTAATGTCTGATATATCGCCAGTTTCTTCCGATACATCTGCTTCTTCTATTACTTCGTCTACTACCTCAACTGCTTCTTCAATGTTCTCTTTTACTTCTTCTTCTGCTTCCTCTACAATCTCTTCTGCTTCTTCTTCTACTACCTCTTCTTTCTGTTCTTCTTCATCATCAGGAGCAGCAACAGATGTATCAGTAAATCCTTCTGTACCAGCTGTTTTTAAATATCTCTCAACAATCCATTCTTGATATCTTCTCTGATCCTCACCACTGGTACTACCAGTCTCAAGCATAGGATATCCATCGATATCCGTCTTCATATTCTTAATAATTATATCAGCATCTTTATCGGAGAGTTTCTTCTCCAACATAGAAAAATAACTGGTGCCACTATCATCCGTGCCGCCAGTTAACTTTGCTTTTAATCTATCAAAGATGCGATCCTTCTGTCCGCCACCAGGCACACCTTTCCTATACCATCTTACGATATCTTTTGGTGCTGGGGTGTTGAAGTTCATCTACGAGTCTTTGCTTCCTCTGCTTTTTTCTTTTCCTCTTGAATATGTTGAATTAGAAGAGCAGTATAAACTTCTCTTTCCCACGGTATGAGGTGTTCAATCTCCGTCAAAGAGTATTTATGGTACTGCATCAAAGCAAAGTTAGTCTTGTAATAGCCCTCCAAACTATTCTGGAAGACTGCTATGCGAAAAAACTTTGCAATCCCTCAATAGTATACTCACATTCATTACCAGTGTTAGGATTGGTCACACTAAATGTGTGTGTCAAGCGAGGCATAGTCTCATAGAACTTTTGAATTTCTTCAAACTGTCTGCTAGTCAACCCCTCAACAAACTCACGAAACTCTTTCTTTGTGGTAGTTGTAGAATCATATACATCTTCACCATCAAAAATTTGCTCAATATGTTCAGCAATAAAGTTGAAAATATGCTCTGGATCTAAATCTTTGTTGAGAAACTGCGATTCAATAAATCTATCCATACTTGGATAATTGAGCATAATCCCCATATCGTCTGTAAGCATAATCTTTCTACTATGCTCATCATCTTTCTTCACTTCAACCTCATCAATATTGATTGATGCTTTTGCTTGAGTTTCGTTATCATCATTACAAGTTACCGTCATCTCGATAACTTCACCGACAGCAGCAGCACGAATCTTAAGAAATAGGTACTCCAGATCGAATGATGGTAGTTGATCAACTTTTACTCTAGATAATACACATGCTCGCAGTGTGTTCTTTACAGCAGTAATTACTTCTTTTTCATTATCAGATTCTAATGCTAAAAGTAGTACTTTTTCTTCTTTAACGAGAAATGGTCTATATTTTACAGTTTTCCCGGTAGAAGGCAACGTAAGTTCATACGTAGGTACGCCAAGTTTTGGTAATGCCATTGATATGTGAGTTCAAATCGTATATTTATTTAGTTCGACTTTTTGAGTCAATTTTTGGTGGCGATTTTTTTTCGACTTTTTTGTAACTGAAAAGTCAAATTTGCCTCATTTACTATACCCTACTGTGTACAACAGTATGTTTTTGATAGTAGAAGTTAGCGGTTACCTTCGTGATCTGGGAAGTACCATAAGATAAAGGAATAGAATCAATAGAATAAGGATAAATATTCTCCATAATATAGGATACTGCTGATCTCTCATTAGGAGCACCAGCTCCCTTTTCAGTCTTACTAATTCTCAACTTACACATATACTCTACGGGATAGTTCAATCTAATCGCCCTATTAAACTCATTTGGAGTTGCTTGCTTGATATTTTTCAATCCTGCAGCAGATGGTTTAGGACCATCTTGAGAAGAATTGTTTCCATTGAAAATAAAAGAGTGCCATGTATTAAGAAATTTGAGTGGTATCATTTCAGCATCACACATCCATGTGAGTGACAAATCACTGTAAAATCTGGCATATGGATAACTAATCTGACTTTCTCCCATAACTCTACCACTCAACTGTCCTACGGCTGCCTGTACATTAGGAAGTTGTGCTTCATCACAAAGCATCTGAACTAATCCCGCCGCTTTGGTTTCATCTCCAGTTCCACCTGCGCCAATGAAATCTCCAAGATTATTTGATAATCGCGTTGAGAAATCATAGAACTCAACATCATATCCATTGGAGAAAGACATTCCCCCACGTTTAGCAATAGCCTGTATGAAAGTATCTAATGACACGCTAAATAAAAATAGTTGGTCCATCTATATTTAGCATGGCATATTCAGGCATTTATAAGCCAACTAACCCACGGAAGTACAAAGGAAATCCAACCAGAATAATTTACCGCTCGCTATGGGAGCGTAAATTTATGTTCTTCTGTGATCATAATGGTAGCATCATCGAGTGGGGTAGTGAGGAAATAATCATTCCTTATAAGTGTCCTACTGACGGAAGAGTACATAGATATTATCCAGACTTTTACATCAAAGTAAAAGACAGGAGTGGTAAATATCAAAAGTATATTATTGAAGTGAAACCTAAAAAGCAAACACAACCACCTAATGAAAAACCCAAACGCAAAACTGTCGCTTGGAAAAAAGAAGTCTTTACATTTATGAAGAACCGTGCCAAATGGGACGCTGCTGAAGACTTTTGTGAGGATAGACAGATGAAATTTTTAATCCTTACCGAAGATCATTTAGGAGTAGGAAGATCTAATGGCAAAAACAAAAAGTAAAGGGTTCGGAGGAACTTCTAATACATATAAAACTATCTTTGAAAAAGTTAGTGATGCAACGAATGGAGAAAAAAAATCCGTGTCCTGGTATAGGGACAAGGTAAAGTCACTTTCATCTACATATAAAACAGAACCACCAAGAGTATTAGAAATCGAAAAACGTGATCGATATGATACTCAACAAGATGAAAATATTTTACGGACCACAGTAAGAGATGGTCACTTATATTTGTTTGAGTACGAAGCAAAAACAAAGAGTCTACCATACTACGATAAGTTTCCATTAGTCTATGTAATAAAAGACTTTGGCAATGAATTTTATGGTGCTAATTTACATTACTTAAGACCCAAAGCAAGAGTTAAAGTAATTCAGAAACTAGAACGTGGATTCATTGACCTACCCAAGATAATCATACATAAATATATAAAGACACATTGTAAAAGTCCTTTCTTGGATCTTGCTATAGATGAGTGGGAGACATCTATCTTCTTACCTGTTGAAGACTTCGTTATTACAAAAGGATCCGGTAACATTGCATACGATAAAGAATCTGTATGGGATGAAATTTCTAAAAAAGATCAGGATCGTATCAAAGCAAAACGTATCATCAAAGGTTATGGTAAACAATCAGATAAGGAGATGGTGACGTAATGGCATTAGGAACGTGGGATCCAGATAATAAAAAGAACGCCGAGCTTCAAAAAGAATTTAATAATACGCCAGAGGGTAAAAAACTTCTACAGGAAGAAGCAGATAGGCAAGAAAAAGCGGGGAATGTTATAAAAGTTAAACCCTCTAGTTTTGGTGCAATAAATACGTCGAAAATAGCACAAGGTACTACCTATAGATATCCAAATGGTGGAGCACAAATAACATCTGACACTGACTACGTTACATTTGAATTCTTTAAATATAAACCACCGTTTCAAACTGGAGGTGCGGGAGGTAACGCAGAGGAATATTCAGACTCTATAGATTTTAGTGACAGCAGTAATGTTTTAGGAGACAAATCTGGCAAGAATATTATAATGTATATGCCAGAAGATGTTCAGTCAGAATACGGTGCAAACTGGTCTGGTGCTGGTTTTGGGTTTCTTGCTGGTCGTTTAATGAAAATAGCAGGCGGAGACTTCAATATAGGAGACGCTTTTACCGACTTTAGCGACTCTGCTAGAAAAGGAGCAGCAGACTTCATCGTAAATAATGCTAACAAGGCATTAGGTTCTGGAGTGACTCTCAACCAAGCATTAGGAGGAATTGGTGGTACGATTGTGAATCCTAATGTAGAAATGATGTATCAAGCTCCAGAGATGAGAACATTCTCATTGACTTATAAAATGTTTGCGTCTAGTCCGGGGGAATCAGCAGAAATTCGTGCTATTTGCAACACCTTTAAAAAGAATATGCTTCCATCATTTGGGGGTGGTGCTTTTATTAATGTCCCAAATGTAGTACGGGTAACTTTTATGACAGGTGATTCAGTAAATCCATATGTATCACAGTTTAAACCTTGTGCTATCAGTAATGTATCGATTAACTATACACCTGATGGTTCATGGGCATCATATGACGGGGGAGCACCAGTTGCTACTAACATAACAATCAACTTTAAAGAGTTGAAGATGCTGTTTGCAGAAGATATCACTATTGGAGCAGCGTCTTTCTAATGTACTTTAATCTCATTCCTAACATAGAATACGATACTAAACCTATCGGATATCCTTTTACAAGTTCAGACTTTGTAACTGCAAAGAATTTCTTCAGAAGATATGAAATAGTTCCGGAGATGTTTAGTTCTTCTGTTTACTACAACAAGTATGCAGTAGAAGATGGAGAAACTCCAGCAACTATCGCTAATGCTATTTACGACACACCATTCTACGACTGGGTTGTGATACTTACCAACAATATTATTAATCCACTATTTGACTGGCCGATATCATCTTATGCTCTGCAAAAGTACTGCGAAAAGAAGTATGAGAATCCTTATGCTCCACTATATTACAAGACCAGAGAAGTAAAAACTAATCAATCATTAACTGGTGATGCTACGCCCAGAAAAGTACCTGTTATTGTGTTGGAAGCGGGTTTAAAAGTAGATGAATCTTTTTATAATAAATCTTTCAACTATTGGGATGGAACTAATACTGTAACCGTTCCTGGTTCATCAATATCATATCCAGTGAGTGCGTTTGATCATGAAGAAGATTTAAATAATAGTCACAGAGAAATCTACTTATTAAAATCAAGATACCTTACACAGTTTGTATCTGAATTTAGAAAAGAAAATAACTATAAACAATCATCAGATTTTATTTCAAAACGTCTGAAGAAAACAGGGGTATAAAAAAAGGGGGTCATAGACCCCCTTCGCTGTATCATTCTTCAGCAAGTTTTTGGAAGTAAGATAGAGCATCGTCATCATCAGTAGATGATGCGGTGATATCTGGTGAGTTGAAATCATTACTACCAATAGTAGTGGTAGCAACTGGTTCAAACTCTTCTTCCTGTTGTTCTTGTGCTACTGCACGAGGAGTCGAAAGACCAAGCACAGCATTCAAACGGTTCTCAATAGCTCCATACTCTTTGAACTCGCTAGAAGCAGTGAATGCTTCCAGACTGTATGCTTGCTTCCACAATGATTCCATCTCGTCATCATCAGTAGAGAGTGCAGCAGGTGCAGTGAACTCCGAAGCATCATAGTTCCAGTAACCAGCAATGGTACGGATCTTCAGCTTGAAGTTAGCACCTTCCCAAAAGTCAAATACATTTACAGGAGATTCGTCTTGGAATTCAGGTTGCATAGCACCGATGATCTTATCATGGATCTTCTTGCCATACTTATAAAGAAATACTTTACCTTCATTTTCAGGGTGCTTGGGGTCACTCACAACCAGAACGTTGGAATAGTATTCCAGTTTACGCTTCTGTTTACGAGCAACATCTTTGTCACTCTCAACCCCACTGTTCCACAACTTGTTATTGTGAGCACAGACGGGACACTGATCACCATTAGTAGTGAGACAGTTTTCAATCAACCAACCGCCTGGTCCTTGGAAGGCGTGACGGTATAGTTTTGCCCAGGGAAGGGTTTCCCCTTCAGGAGCGGGAAGGAAACGCAATACTGCATAACCGTTACCGCTAGCGTCAAGTTCGGGCTTCCAGAGACGTTCATCGGCACCACCAGAGGCAGTGCTGGATTTAGTGAGTTCCTTTTGAAGGAAGTCAAAGTTGGTCTGGGACTTACGCTTTAGATCTGCAAAAGACATTGGATTTTTCGGATTTGGATTTGGTTTGTGCGACCCCTCGATCACGTTGTTATTATAGCACAGGCAGAAGGCAGGGTCAAGACCCTTCTGCCTCTAATGTTTTCTTCATCATCTCAACTTTGCTGATGAGATCATCAAAGATCACGTTCGCGTCCTCATGTTCGCTGGCACCATACATCATAGCAGCCTGCTTAATGCTGTCTGCCATGTCTTGTGCCTCTTGGTTATCTGGTCCACTCAACTTGAGTCGGGCGTAGAAAACCTTCTGCTTTTCGATCATCTCTTGGAGCACGTTGAAGTATTCCATCTTCTTTTCAGGAGACAGTGCAGGGAATACCACCATCGATTTCATGCAATACTCTTGCAGTTTTGCAAGTTCTTGTAGGTCTCCCTGGACCATTTCAGATGTAAAGAAGTCACTCATACCAACAATAGTTTAGCTCTACTAGTTTTCTTGATGTAGTTTAGTTTTTGTGCGTCGTACTTTAACTTTTCTTTTAGAGGTTTGCTAATCAGTTTAGATACTGATTCTATTTCAATCTCATTTGTTTCACAGTAATGAACAATCGCATCAATATAATTCATATTGTTTTCGTATGCAATTTTTTCAACATCCTGCGAGAATTTCGCAGTTGTCATAAATTTATCCTCCAGTTTTTCTAGCATGTTTTTCTTGGTACTCCTTGATATATGCTTGCAATGATAAAAGATATTCTTTTTTTGGTGGAACAACACTTACTTGAGTGTCACCATTCTCACAAGCAACAATCGTCACTAATTTCTTTACAGTCAACCCGTACACTTCACGCAACATACATGCGTATCCACATTCTTGCACGTAGTAATCGTAAAGATATCGTTCTCTTTTTGGTTCTGCTGCTGTCTTAAAGTCGATGATAGCCAGTTCCCCTTTATACTCTGCAATGCAGTCCACTCGTCCTGCAATTTGTAAATAATCAGAGTATAACGCTGCCTCTTGTAAGTATACCCTATTTATATTATCTAGTTCTTTACGAGAAGAGTGGAACATTGTCCACGGCAGTGGCATATCTTTGTACTTTTTTGTATCAAGTTCGTTGTTGATGTAGTCTTCAACGAGTTTATGATATCGTGTACCTCTACCAGCAGCACGAGAAGTCTTTGCTTGTGCTGCTTCTTTACCGACTCTTGCTCTCCACTTGGCAAGACCTGCTTGCTTTGCAGAATTGTTACTGATCACAGTAGTGATTGATGGGTACTGCCCACCGGTTGGGGTAAGGTAGTAACGTTTACCATCAATCATCTCTGCGTTCATTTCAATCGGTATGATACCATCTACATGATTAAAGATATGCATCACAGACCCAGGTTAAGTTTACTAATCAAGTAAGACTTAACGAGACCCGAACGAACAATATCTTCAATACCATACTCAACCATAGAGAACTCTTTCATGTTCTCAAGGATTTTTTGGAAGTCAATGATACCTGTACGCTCATTAGATTTCTGCAAGTCAGACTGTCTTGCATCACCACAGAACATGATCTTTGTATCTTGACCACAACGTGTCATGATTGAATCAAGTTCGTGGAAGTTGAGGTTCTGACACTCATCGATAATAACAATAGCATTATCAAGTGTAGTACCGCGCAAGAATGATGTGGACCAGAACGATACTGTCTCTTGTGCTTTCAGATTCTCATACAACATCTCGAATGATGCATCATCAGGCATCTCGAACATGTATTTTACCATATTCTTGTATGGAATCTGGTAAAGAGATGCTTTATCTTCATGTGTACCAGGAAGAAAACCAATCTCCCTTGTAGCAACTAATGATCTAACGATATACACCTTATCATATGGTGTATACTCATGCAATACATCACGAAGAGCTAGATACAAAGCAACAAATGTTTTGCCTGTACCAGCACATCCATAAGCAAAGATGTTTTGTCCTTTATCATACTCCTCAAACATAATCTTTTGATTATCTGTTAGAGGTTCTACAGGTAACAGATAAGAAGAATCAATAGGTTTCTTCCTCTTCATCTGTTTGTTTGACATACCATTGATGTCAGGTTGATTACGCTTTCTAGATCTTGGCATAGTTACCACTCAATAGTTGAACCACGGACTTTAGATGCACGAGTCATGATATCGTTCCATCCAGGATGAGTCTTACTCATCTTATGTTTCCATTCACCGACTTCTTGGGCAGAAGCACATCCTGCTGACCAGTCTTTATCCCACTCGGGATTTTCTTCTCGCCACTTTGAATACTCGATCATGGACATAGAGAGTTCTTTAGTCTCTCCAGTCTCTTTATGTTTAACAGGATATGTAGGCATTATTCTTCCTCTTGGGTCTTTTTATTGAATCCGAATGGACCGATTTTATTTTTAACTCGTTCTTTAATAACTTGTGCGCTTAATGCTTCCATGACTTTCAAAACATCTTCTGCTTTATTAGGTCCTGGTCCCATACGTTCTACAACGTAGTTATATTTACCAAAGAACTCTTCGGATACATTTTTGTAATCATCTACTGTGATTGGTTCATTCATTGCCATTCTAATGCCTCTGATACGGTTGGAAATTGTTCAATAAAAACTTGCTTACATTCATTAGCGATATCCATATGCTCTTTCTGTGTGCCATTAGCAGAACGCAGTTGGATATAATGGATCCATGAGCGACATGAGCCACTCATGTATAATTTTGTGGGTACGGCAAGGGGAAGCACAAAACGAGCACACTCCTTTGCGATACCATACCCAAGCATCTCTTGATAGAGTTTCATTCCTTCTTCAAAGTGCTTCTGCATTTTGATCTGAAACTCTTGACGGATAAACGGGTCAACATTATCAATAGAGTTTTGACGATTCTTTGTGTCTTGCCTACGAAGTTCTGGAAGTGGAATAGTTTCTGCCAACATAGAACTATCAGCATACCTTTGAGAGAACTCTTGATATGTGAATGATCTATGTCTCAAAATTTGAGCTGCCAGTCCCCTGGTAGTCTCGATCTCAAGAGTCATGAATGCTTGCTCAAAAACAGACCAGTGTTGATGATTGACACAGTATTTAAGCAGACCAGAGACTTTAGGATTCTCCTGGTTGTTCGGGTTGCTGACTCTCGCTACGTACCCCATCATCTTCTCTGCTTCTGGGGTCACTGAAATCAGTCTTACGCTCATAACCAAATCCTTTTCTCTTGATAGTTTGTTTTTGTAGTGCTTCCTTTAGAAGTTGATCTGTATAGATACCAACAAGATTGTTAATATCTTCTCCGCTCTTGACTGCTCTAGTAAGTGCTTTTTTAATAAGTCTAGATCTTTTCATAAGTTATTATAACACATTTTTATTCTTTTGTATACCTTTAGTATTTTAGCATAAAAAAAGAGGGGGTGCAACCCCTCTGATTATTTACAAGTAGATCACTTACTGTATGTTTTACCACGATAACAGAATGTACCGTGTGTTTCTTTCGACTCGACACAACGTGTATTGTACTCAACACCACGGTATGCAGTGTGAAGAACTTGTGCGTCGTGAAGTGCAGATGCCTTGTTGATCTGCTTCTTGATCATTTGCAGTGTGTTCATTGTAGTTACTCCTAAAGTAATAGAGGGTTTTAATCCCCGTTCCTTCAGTCGTGTGCGTCCCATATACACTCAGGTGTAGATTCCTTAACGGTCTCTATCAACTCTACCTTAAAAGCATTTGAGATATTCTCATTTGCTTTCATCTTAAGCATGATTGTATCAGCTTGTTGGCAGGTGAGTGTTGAATAGAATAATATTTCTAACATAGGATGAACGGCTCCGTTCCGCGACTTACTTGCGTCCGATCTCTCGGATGAACGATGGTATTAGTATACCATAACTATTTAGATGTGTCAATCATTTAGATTTGGTTTCTGCTTTGGATACATATCCGTACAGTTTGGGATTGATTCTACCTTCTGATTGAGTAAAGTTAATAAAATCTTTTTTATAATTATCGTAATAATAATCAAAAAGGTCTACTACTTTATTGCAAGTAGCAATATCAAATTTTGTCAGTCCCTCTTGGACATACTCCACCAGATAAGCTGTGTAAGGTAGCGACTTGTCTTGAGCAAGTGTTGGATCACAATCTTGTTGGAGTATGTTAACACTCTTTGCCATTAAGATCTATTCCCCCATTCAATAGCAGGAAATGCTTCTTCAACACAAGCTCGGGTGATACGATACTTTTTGTTCAGTGCTTTATCTTTTGCCAGCACAAGAAGTTCTGCTTCTGATTCCGATAATCCTTCAAGCATCTGGATGAACAGATTCTCTCTCTGCGACTGCTTGAGGGAACTGCTACCGCCCTTGAAGAACAGATAGAGTTTCCTGTACTCTTTCTCCAGTAAGGTGTGCTCGGTGCCCTCTGGGGCATCGTTCGGGTTGTATGGCACTGGTCCTTCAGGAATAAGAGACTCTACACTCTCATCAAAGTTGATGATGAGTAAAGAGCGCAAGGCATTAGTATTATTTTCCAACAAGATTTTTATCTTTGCTGCTTTAGTCTTTGCATTACTCACTTTTTGGAGCACTTCACTGATTAACATTTTCATTTTGTTTGGAATGGCGATAAACGACGAAAGAAAAATTCTTGCATCAGTTCATTTAACTGATGTTCTTTGAAATAATCTAAAGGTACTTTCTTTTCAGAAATATTTATAGAGTTATATTGATCCATAATTTTGTCCTCAATTTCTTCAGGCACATAATCAAAGTCAATAAGTCTTCTATTCCTATGATAATTAAAAAGTTGTTGAGTATCAAGACAGAACTCGTTTGGCGATTGGTCAACCCATTTTGCCATTTTCTTTTGACTGATTGGTTTTTGTCGAACTCCTGTTACAAAAGTATCATCTGCTGATAAGAAGTTAGGAATACCATCTGATTTGTCCCCACGAAGTATATGTTCTTTGATATACTTTTGTGGATCATCATTAGCAACTGGTCTTTTTGTAATAGGATTAAACTGTTTGATACCAGGATACTTTTGCAACTGAATGAAGTCTTTATCTCCGGATAAAATAAGAACCTTATCTTCAGATTTTTTATTTCTGCATAGAGTAGCGATTACATCATCTGCTTCTGCTCCATGCACTTCAATCACTTTATATGGAAAGTATTTTTTGATCTCATCTCTAATCTTATTCAAAACCTCAAAGATGCTACCCCAGTCATGACCAGATTTTTGTCTGTCTTTTTTACGGTTTTGTTTGTAGTAAGGAAAGACATCCTTACGCCAGTAATGTCTACTGTCATACGCAAGAACTACTTCACCATATTCTTCCGTGTATTGTTTCTCATAAGACGAAAGACTGGTTAAAACCATATGTCTTACAAGTCTTTCGTCAAGAACATCACGTTTAATTTGTGCCATCAGGTTACTAATCATAACCTGATTCATATCAATAATAATCATCCTGTTCGGGGTCCTCCTCATCAACAAATTTTACAGCAAAAAGTTCTTCATTTATATACTGCCCGTCTCCATCATACATTTCGGGATGGCTAGGAAGATTCGCTCGTGTAGTCATAAAGGTATACAAGAAATCGTTTGCCGTCCATCCAATCAGTCCTCCAACAATCAAAAATAATAACATTAGAATTGTTGAGAATGTAATAATTACTGCTACTGACATGGCGCTCTCCTTTTAAGTTGTACTCTCCCAAGTAAATTCAAACTTAAATCGTATTAGTTTACTGCCAAGAGAGAATGTTTTATGAACTTTAAGTCCTTTGCTATCTGGATTATCTTTCGTCCTCCTACGAAGCATTAACTCCACACCTTTATTTATTTGTAGGTCGCCATCTTTCATTTCTTCGATTTGATTAATCCTTTTTCAACAAAAAGTTTTGCAGTAGCAACTAACCCACCAACAATAGGTTCACCGTCAATAATAATGTACGGATATCCATGTGCTAACGGATATTTTTTAAGAAGTTCTGATTTTGTTAAATCTCTACCAACAATGTATTGAGTATACTCAACCTCGGATCTTCTGAAAAGTTCTTTGGCGTGAGAACAGTAGTCGCATCCAGGGATGCTGTACATGATAATGTCCATGTCGTTTTCTGATTTCTTATACAGTATAGCAGAGACCCTACCCAAAGTCAAGGTTGAATGAGATGGATATTCTAGTCTCTCCATCATCGTTAGGGTCTACGTTATGAGGAAGACAAGAGGGAAACACTATCATTTTTCCTTCAATCGGTTTGAAGTGAGCCATGTTAGGACCAAGACAATATGTATTCATTTCAAGAGGATCCATCATGTTGAGAAATCCACTTTTTTCAGAAGATTTTACCCAAAAAACACCGGATAGTACTGATCCTGGATGCTGATGCACATGATTAAATGCTCCTGGTCCATTAACATTGATCCAAATATTTACAAGGTTTAATGTATTAGTATTTAAATAATCGTTCAACATTATTCCTTCAGAATAGTTTTCGATTGTTTCACAAATTTGTTTCCAAATTTTGTCCATGAATGGATCAAATCCTTCCGCTCCAGGTTCTTTATAAAAGTTTCCCCTTGTTTGATACCCACCACGGTTACTTACTTTAACATTGTTATTAACATCATTTTTTTTATACTTTATGATCCATTCAATCAAATCATTTTTGTAGGAGAACTCTTCATCTATTGTTTCTCCCAACTTAATAGGAAAGAGAAATATATCACTATAAAGCATGAAAAAAGGGGTCTTTAAGACCCCCATTATATCATATTATAGGAGGTGGTCAAGAATTTGTCCTCAAACTGGCATAATCAAAAACTTTCTGAGGAATATTAATTCCTAATGATTCTTCAAATCCTTTGAATCCTGGAGCAGAATTTGCTTCACAGATTCTATATCCGTCATCGTGAAATAATAAGTCAACCCCAGCAATATCAAGATCAAGAGCTTTTGCAACTTGAATACTAAGCATTTCCAATTCGTCATCCACATCGTATG
>Ga0209557_1000071_pt1 | contig 66640 bp, 56 predicted proteins | sample SaaInlV_120m_DNA_4_FD_184672 | JGI IMG/M metagenome (GOLD analysis project Ga0209557, IMG submission 184672) | Marine microbial communities from expanding oxygen minimum zones in the Saanich Inlet - Saanich Inlet SI074_LV_10m_DNA (SPAdes) (version 2) | ecosystem: Environmental > Aquatic > Marine... | reverse complement strand
CAAGTACGGCTATAGCAATGGGCATTAACATCAATGCGGTTGCCGTATTGCTGATCCACATTGAAAGCAGTGCAGAGGTGAGCATAAAAGCGAGAACTATGCGCTTGCCACCCTGTGCGCCAACCGCTTGCAGGATACCCAGTGCCATACGGCGATGGACTCCAGATTTCTCCAAACCCTTCGCCATCATAAAGCCACCCATCAATAGAATGATGGCGTGGTTGCCTAAGCCAGAAGCGGCATCATTAAAAGTGAGTACGCCAAAAAGAGGGAATGCGACAATTGGAATAAGAGAGGTGACTGGAATAGAAAGCGCTTCAGTAATCCAATAAACAGCGGTGAGAGCAGTAATGGCTGCGGTGACGGCGATCACATATTCGATGCCGGCCGCACGCATACCGAGATAAACCGCAATTGCTAACGCGACTCCGACAATAAGAAACTTTGGCTTGGCACCTTCGTCTTTCATCTAATGCTTCCCCCCGAATGCATCCTCTTGTCTATTGAGTTAGCTCAGGTTATCGACCAGCCAGTCGATAACCTCTGAGTAATTTTCTGGAAGAAGCTTCTCCAGAGTTCTCAGCGAAGCTTCCAGTTGGATTGAATCAGAATCGCAAAAGTTGATATGACCAACTTTTCGGCCTGCTCGAACCTCTTTGTTGTACCAGTAGACGTCTGCTCCAGGTACCGAGCGCCATGCTTCAACGTAGTCGGTGCCGATCAGGTTCACCATGGCGCTTGGACCTATGGTCACTGCCGCCGGGGTAGGCAAGTTGGCTACGGCTCGCAGGTGGTATTCAAATTGGCTAATTTCACTGCCAGTTAAACTCCAGTGGCCGCTGTTGTGTACTCTAGGAGCAACTTCGTTGACCATGAGGTCATTGCCAACACGAAAACATTCCATTGCCATGACACCCACGTAGTCTAGGGAGTCCATCAGCGTGCCAAGCATATTCTCTCCCTGAGCTTGATGTGCGGCGTTGCGTTTAACCGGCGCCAGCGTACCCATCAAAATGCCGTTGACATGCAAATTTAGCGACAGAGGATAAAAAACCTTTTCGCCTTCGGCGTTGCGAACACCAACCACAGAGACTTCGTCTTCAAAGGGAATTTTCTGCTCAGCAATACAGGCGTTATGCCAGCCTTCGGGAATCTCGTCATTTTGATCTGCACTCAGCCAATGCTGGCCCCTACCGTCATAACCGCCGGTTCGGCGCTTTAGCAGTACCTTGTCTCCCAGCGCGGTGTAGAGATCTTCAGCTCGAGTGGAATCCTCCACGGCGCGCCAGGGCGAGGTGGCAATATTGAGGTCATCAAGAATTTGTTTTTGAGTCAGGCGGTCAGCCAAACGACCAAAAATGGCCTTGTTTACGAAATTGCTGTTGGCAGAAAGCTGCCTAGTGACAAGGGTCTCTGGCCATTGCTCTCGCTCCGCCGTGACGATATCAGCTTCTTTGATTTCTAACTGCTGATCAGACTCGATATCAATCGGCCGAACATCTAGATCAAGTGCGGCGGCAGCATCATGCAACATGGCACCGAGCTGGCCGGCACCAAGAACCCATATGGTCGACATTAGTTTCTTGGGTCCGGGTTTGCCAAAACGGTGTTGGTTTGATTTTTGCGGAAACTCTCGACACGTTCAGCCAAGTCGGCATCGCTATTGGACAAAATCTGAGCTGCCAAAAGCCCTGCGTTGTAAGCACCTGGAGCCCCAATGGCGAGCGTTCCCACTGCGACGCCCTTGGGCATCTGTGCAATCGAAAGAAGACTATCCATTCCTTTAAGCGCCTTTGATTCAACGGGCACGCCCAATACAGGGAGTCGAGTCTTAGAGGCAATCATGCCGGGCAGATGTGCTGCTCCGCCGGCTCCTGCAATAATGATTTCAAATCCGTTCTCCACAGCTGAGCTGGCAAATTCCATCAATTTATCTGGAGTGCGGTGAGCCGAAACCACTTCGGCTGAGTACGCGACTTCGAGTGCTTCAAGTGCTTGAGCAGCCAATTCCATTGTTGGCCAATCACTTTTTGAACCCATCACGATTGCGACTTTTGCAGTCATTATTTTCCTCTTAACAAATAGCGGGCGGAGCGTACGAACGCCCTAAGGAGTAATTGTTCTGCTTTCAAAGCCTTATGTAAAGCGGTGTCTGCCTTTTCGGTAGGTCAATTCAGATTACCTATTACATAGAAATGGGTGCAATTTTGGTGAGCAGGGGTCTAATATGGGGCACCGGGTGTAGTTTTGGGGAGGATTTATCTCGGTTAACCCACAATGAGAAGCTTAATAGGGGGCAGTCCATGAGACGATATTTCTATGTGAGCAATAGTCTGGATGATTTAGAGAGGGTAGAGAATTCCCTTGAACAGGCTGGCATTTCACGGGGACAGATCCATGTTCTTAGTAATGACGACGCTGGCGTTAAGGAGCATAACCTTAATCAGGTTTATTCCTGGTTTAAGACTGACGTAATCAGCACGACCTATAAAGGAGCAATTATTGGCGCTGTGCTGGCGGCTATTGTTCTTTTCACCGCAAATTCGCTTGGCGCTACAGAAAGCATTGGCTGGGCACCCTTTATCATGTTGGCAATAGTCTGCCTTGGGTTCTGCACCTGGGAGGGTGGTCTAATTGGTTCCCATTTGCCGAGCTCCAGATTCAAAAGATTTCAGGCGAACATAGAGAACGGCGAACATGTTCTGATGGTTGATGCCAACCAAGGGGATATCGAGCTGATAACCTCAGTTGTTGGCGAATCTCCAGGAGTAGAGTCAGCAGGAACCGGTACTACGAGAGATCAATGGACAGTCGCTACAGAAAAACGGTTTCGACAGTTTGCTGACTGGGGCCCTTAACTAAAAACTAAGAAACACCGTATTGATCCCGCTCAAACAAGCACTCCAACTGGGGTGCTTTTTTATATCCGCAAAAGGCATAATTGCCGGCCGCTTAGCAGCGATCAATTTTTTGATACGGACGATTTAAAGCTATGACAGATACCACACGCCGCCATTCCAGCGATATTGTTGATGGACCCACCAAAGCGCCTGGGCGCTCTATGCTGCGGGCCGTTGGATTTACTGACGCCGACTTTAAGAAATCGCAGATCGGAATCGCATCTACCTGGAGCATGGTGACGCCCTGCAATATGCATATTGATGAGCTGGCTCGTCAGGCCTGTGAAGGCGCGGATGAAGCCGGTGCCAAGGGTGTTATTTTCAACACAATCACCATCTCTGATGGCATCTCCAATGGCACCGAGGGAATGAAGTATTCCCTCGTCTCGCGGGAAGTGATTGCCGACTCCATTGAGACAGTGGCAGGCTGTGAGGGATTTGATGGCCTGGTCACCATAGGTGGCTGCGACAAGAATATGCCGGGCTGCATTATCGGTCTGGCGCGTCTGAATCGTCCCTCGGTTTTTGTCTACGGAGGCACCATTCAGCCCGGGCGCGATCACACCGACATTATTTCTGTATTTGAAGCGGTAGGTCAGTACGCCAAGGGTGATATCGACTTAGTTCAGCTCGATGATGTTGAACGCAAAGCGATACCCGGCCCCGGTTCCTGTGGCGGCATGTATACCGCCAATACCATGGCTTCTGCTATTGAGGCTTTGGGCATGAGCCTACCCGGAAGTTCTGCGCAAGATGCTATCTCCAGCGACAAAATTGAAGATTGCCGAAATGCGGGTGCTGCGGTTCAGGAATTGCTGAAGCTGGATATTAAGCCCAGCGACATCATGACCCGCGAAGCATTCGAAAATGCCATCACTGTGGTTATTTCATTGGGTGGTTCAACCAACGCTGTATTACACCTTTTGGCAATGGCCTATGCGATTGATGTAAAGCTGGAGCTCGATGACTTCACCGAAATCGGTAAGCGTGTGCCTCTATTGGCTGATCTGCGTCCCAGCGGCAAATATATGATGTCCGAATTGGTTGCCATCGGCGGTATTCAGCCACTGATGAAAATGCTGCTTGATGCCGGACTGCTGCATGGCGAATGCATGACGGTGACCGGAAAAACTCTGGCAGAGAATTTGGCTGAGGTTAAACCTTACGCCGATGGTCAGGACATTATTCGCTCGCTTGATAACCCGATTAAAGCAGACAGTCACCTCAGAATTCTCCGCGGTAACCTGGCGCCTGATGGCGCGGTGGCCAAAGTCACTGGGAAAGAGGGCACTAAATTTACCGGCTCCGCTAAAGTTTATGAATCGGAGAAGCAGAGCTACCAAGCCATTCTTGATGGCGAGGTGGTCGCTGGTGACGTGGTAGTGATTCGTTATGAAGGACCGAAAGGAGGGCCCGGCATGCAAGAAATGTTGAGCCCAACTTCCGCCATTATGGGCCGCGGCCTGGGCAACGATGTTGCTCTAATGACAGACGGTCGCTTCTCAGGCGGTAGCCATGGCTTTGTGGTTGGCCATGTGACACCTGAAGCCGCTGATGGCGGTCCTATCGCTCTAGTTCAGAATGGTGACCAGATCACCATCGATGCGGAACAGAATGAAATGACGCTCCATGTAGACGAGGCGGAGTTGGCCGAGCGTAAGGCGAGTTGGGTAGCGCCTGAGCCTCGTTATAAGCGCGGTGTATTGGCGAAGTTCGCCAAGCAGGTTTCTTCTGCCTCTTTAGGAGCAGTGACCGACTAAGTTAAACCTGCAGCCAAAAAGAAACCCGGAGAGCCTCGATCGCAATCCGGGTTTTTTTATAAATGAAATACAGACTCGGTTCTAATTCCGTTAGAAAGAAAACTGACTTTTCAACATCAAAGAGTGATCGGTTCCGAGTTGTGGGCCATCTAAATCTTGATGCACTGGGGTTAAGTACTCAGCAGCGAGTCGAAAGCTAGTGTGCTGACTAGGCTTGGTTATCCAGTTGACACCAAAGCCAGCGTCGATGCGTGTCCCCGCTCGCAAGCTCGGATCAGCCGTAGCCACCATAGCGGCATTCAGAGCCGCATCCGCGCCGTCAATATCCGCCCAGTCTTGCCATTCCAGTCTTGCTGAAAGGCTAAGCCGCTCTGTAATAGGTTTTGCGGCCCATGCAGAGGCGGTGAGCCGGGCGCCTAGTTTGTAATCCCGGTCGTTGTCATTCAGCTGAATCTTGCCTTTAAATTGCCCACCCCAGGACCAGCTATCGTGGAACTGGTTATAGGTGTATCCGGCGTTGAGAGCATAGCTCCCAGAGCCTAGTTGCATTGGGTAGGGCAGCTGGGTTTCGTTGGGAGCACTAGCGGGAGTTACGCCAGTCTCGTCAATTGAGCCCGTTGGCAGCGACAACCCAAGGTTAATATGAGAGTTGGAGTTTTCGACATAGTGCAACCGATATAGGCCGCCAACACTGATATCCCCCAATCCGGAAGTGCTTGTGGAGAAGGCACCACCCATTGCGGTGACATGATCCATATCGGTATCGATAAAGTTGGCCATAGCCATCAGCGTAAGACGGTCAGTGGGGGCATACATTGCGCCCAGCATGTGCATACCCATAGTCATCTTCGTGGGTGCAACCATATAGGTGCCAGGCATTGGCATCAGAATATCGTCGACCGCGATGTCATCAGTACCATCCAGATTGCCATCCATCTCCATGGTCATATAAGAGTAGGACATCATCCATTCGCCCTGGTTGTGCGTATGGTCACCCATCACGCCGGCAGGCGCGTGAGCGTCTGGCCTGGACAAATCGTGAGCAATGCTTGGGCTTGAGAGAACTGCGGCGAGAGCCAGAACTGGAACCACAGCCAGAGGCGAATATTTCGTTTTCATCTTTGTGAGATCAACATGAATCAAATTGGCCCGAGATTCTAGAGTTTTCCCTTCATAACCAAAATGCGACAAATTGTCGCAATCGCCATGCTCGAGCGGTTATCGCATAAAATGCCGGTTCAAGTTCACAGGGTGCATGATGCTACTTTCATCCCTTCTATCCGCAACTAGCGAAAGCCAAGCGCGCAGCCGCTATTTGCGCTTGCTTTGCTGGATCCGTGTATTTGCCTTGGGTGGGCAGGTAGCCGCAATTCTGGTGGCGCAATTCCAAATGCATCTCCCAATGGATTATGGGCTGCTGTGGGGGGTGATCTTTGGGTTGGTATCGCTTATTGCTTATTCCTGGTATCGCTCCGGCAGCGAAAAGCTTGTTTCCGAGCTGTCCTACGGAACGAATTTGGCGTTGGAAATCCTTGCTTTTTCATTGCTGATCTACCTGTCGGGCGGCGCTACCAATCCCTTTGTTTTTTATTATCTGGTTCCCCTGGCAGTGGGAGTGGCTACACTCAGGAAAGGCAATGCCTGGCTTTTATGCGGGCTGAGTATTGGCGTCTACACTCTGTTGTTATTCCAGTATCAACCGCTAGCACTTTTTGACATGTCTCATGGAATGGCCGTTAGTTGGAGAAGCCCGCACATTCTTGGCATGTGGATGAACTTCATTGTCAGCGCATTGCTTATTACTTACTTCGTCTCACGTATGGCGGATCAGATTCGCTCTCAAGAGAGGCAGCTCGCTACCAACGAGCAACAACAACGAGAAGATGAGCACTTGCTTGCTATGGGCACTTTTGCCGCGGGCACTGCGCATGAGTTGGGTACCCCGCTATCAAGTCTTGCCATTATCTTGCAGGATCTCAGCCAGCAAGTTGGTCTCGACGAAGATCAGCGAAAAGAACTCGAGATTGCCTGTGGAGAAGTGGATCGCTGCAAAATCATATTGCAGAGGTTGGTATCCGCAGCGCACTCTGCGCAGAACTCTAGCCGCCGGCGAGTCACAGCAATTGCGTTGGTGGAGCAGCTCGCGGATCAAGCCAGGCACCTGTTCCCAAGCGCTGAAATTGAGTTGGATAATCCGGAAAGTTTTTCGTCAGTAAGCATCGAAGTGGATACGGCGATCGAGCAGAGCTTATTGAACCTGTTGGCCAATGCCCTTGAATCAAGCCTATCCAATAACGCCTCAAAGGTTGAGCTGCATCTTCAGTTGGCCGCCCGGAGTAGGTTGAAAATTATCATTCGCGATTTTGGCGCAGGAGTGCCCGATGAGGTCCTCTCAAAACTCGGCAAGTTGTTGATTAGTCAAAAAGCCGATGGTCTGGGTATGGGATATTTTTTAGCTAACGCATCGATCAATCGAACTGGCGGACAGTTATCTATCCGAAATCTGGACGGAGGAGGAGCAGAAACTCTGATAGAGCTGCCTCTCGTGCAAGGTGATCTTAATAAGGGCGCTAAATAATGCGTATCTTGATCATTGATGATGACGATGTATTTGCGCAAACCTTGGCGCGCTCCTTCGCGCGGCGCAATATTGACTCGGAAATTGTTTTGAATCTGAGCAGTGCATTGGCAGCAGCGCAGTCGTCCTTTGATGCGGTGCTGCTCGATCTCAGGTTGGGGGAAGAGTCTGGGTTAAGTATTTTGACCGACCTTCGTCAAGCACAGCCGCAAGCGCGCATACTGATTCTTACGGGTTTCTCCAGTATTGCGACTGCGGTTGAGGCGATCAAACTGGGTGCAGACAATTACCTACCTAAACCCGCCGGAGCGGAAGAAATTCTCAAAGCTTTGGAGGCGAAGGCAGATGACTTAAGCACAGAAATTCCAGATCAGTCTCCCAGCTTAGATCGTCTTGAGTGGGAACATATTCAGCGTGTACTGAATTCAAACGATGGCAATATCAGTGCTAGTGCACGGGAGCTGGGAATGCACCGGCGTACTCTTCAACGGAAACTTTCAAAGAGACCCGTTAGAAAATAAGTGTCCAATTGCTACTGAATATCCAAGTCAAAGGTCAGAGTGCAAGACTCGGTAACATTGATCGTTCCGCATCTTGCCGTAAGCTGATCGACGATAAACTCTCCAGCGTCAGCATCCGCAGCATCTGTTAAACCTACCGTTCCACCCGCATCTGGAGAAGTTAGCATCATGGTTCCGGTATTCCAGCTTAATCTGCCGTTTGTCGTAATTTCAGAACTAAAGTCGTCGGTAATGGTGGCTACCTCGCCTGCTCCTGTGCGGTTATCTGCTGCCAGGTTGGTGACACTGATTGTGTACGCCATAGTTGCCCCTGGAATCGCTTTGGGGCTGCTCCCTCCAAGAAGGGTATTGATATCGTCAGCAAATGTTAGGACAGTTTTGGAAAAGCTTAGATTGGGTGTAAAAAAAGCAGCGCAGGTTTGCAGAGGCGCAGTGTCATTTGCTCCGCCTAGGGTATAACTGGCATCACAAATTTCATCGTCGGTACCGTCGGCATAGCCGGCGTCTGTGCAGGTCGAGTTGTCTTCAGAGAAACCCGTGCCGTCAGCGGGAAAGCTCCCCCAAAAATTGCCGCTGCCTGCGTTAACATAGGTAATTACCCCTGCACCACCGTCGGTGATATTGGTGGCATTTCTAAGACAGTTTGCATAGAAGGAGTTAGCTCCTGCTCCCCCCAAATTGGCACCGTTTCCTGTATTCCCCAAAAACAGATTGCCATCAATAATGTTGGAAGCAGAAGCCCCAAGAATCTCGATTCCGTCGCCTCCATTGTCGTTACTTTCTGAACTAGTGATGGTATTGCTTAAGGAGGTAGCATCTATGCGAATGCCGTCGGCGCTATTGTCCACCGCGCTGAGATTGGCGAATGTATTGGGGTCAGATCCAGCGTCTATCTCGAGGCCGTTTGCGTTGCCCTCGGCAGTCGCGCCAAAAATATTTGCGCTCAGGGACGTGACATCAAAGTCATTGAAATCTGAGTTGTTTAACCGCAGTCCAAAGGTCGTATTGCTGCGAAAATCCAGATCCCGAAAAACGCCATCCACCACCGTATTTATTTGCATGCCTCGGTCGGCTGAACTTGTGACCTGAATATTAGTAATCAATACATCGTTGGCCACAAGGGCATCGAGGCCGGTGATATTGAGGCCATCGTCACCGGGAGAATCCACTCTTATGCTATTCAAAACGAGGTCTGTGCCGGCAGCTACGTTTACTACGACGCCCATATCCGTACAGTTGGTAAAGGTCCCTCCATCACCTACCGAAACACCAGCTCCGGTGATAGTTGTGTCATTCGCCAGCGTCTCAAAGCAGTCATCGGCTACGTTATCGACGCTAATGTTGTTAAAGGTATTCCCCGTTGATGTGGCATCGATGTAGACGCCTTCCGTTGCTATGTAGGTGGGATTGGTAATATCAATATCTGTAAAGGTGTTGTTCAGGCTGGCGGCAATATTTATTCCGTCATCCTCAGTATCGATGATGTCGATAAACTCGAATGTGTTGCCGTCCGATCCGGTAATTAGGGTTATGGCGTGGTCGTTGCCACCATCACCTACACCATTTGTGCTGCTGCGATCCACGGCACTGTTACCAGCAAACCTGCTGTTGTCCACGTTGTTTAGCTGAAGCCCATCCGCGATGGTAGAACTAAGAGTGAAATCTGTTATTTCCAAGTCCGAACTTGTCAGAATATTTAGCGCTTGATTATTGGCGTCGATAGTCAGGTCGGTTGCCTGCACATTGTTGCTATTCTGGATAGTAAAACCCTGAACCGGGCTGGTGATATCGACACCAGTGACGGACACATCTCCCAGTGTCAGGGCACCAGTGTAATTGTTGATAAAAATACCATCGTCGAGCACGGTAACTTCGGTGAGGATGCTTGTCAGGCTAAGCAATGTCCCCGGATTTGTTGTGGCGGTAATACCAAAATCACCGCAGTTGCGAACCGTCGCGCCGTCCCCCACTACCGAGTTGGCTCCTGTGATGGTTGTATCGTCGCCGACAATAGCTATGCAGTCGTCGCTGGCATTGTCGACAACAATATTAGTGAAGGTGTTTCCTGTGGAGGTTGCATTCACAATTATGCCTCGGCTGGCGCCGGTACCAGTCGTATTAGTGACATCCACACGTGTGAAATTATTGTCGTCGGCATTATTCATACTAATGCCATCGTCATAGGAGCCGGTAATCAGCATGTCTTCAAAGGTGTTGTTGTTTGAACCGGTGTCGATTTCGATACCGTGTTCGCCAGTTGCATCTCCAGATCCACTAATCAGGTTGTCTGTTAATACTGAGACATTGAAGGTGACACCCGACACATTGTTTAGGCTCAGACCATCATTTGCTGCGTCGGTAATGCTTATATCTGTAAAAGTACCGCCGGTAAGGCTTTGGAGATAAATGCCATTGTTCCCTGAATCGGTAACAGTAATATCTTCAATTGTTGCGGCAGCTCCTGCCACATTCATATCGATGCCGCGAACGCCGCAGTCACTCAATACCGCAGTTAGGATATCTGCCCCGGTTGCTAATACATTTATGCAATCACCGCCGGTTGAGGTCACCGCATCATCGATTTGAACAGTTATGTCATCGAGATTTGCATTGGTGCCAGCGGCGCTAAGTTGAATTCCGTCTCCACCTGCGTCTTCGATGGTGACGTTATTGATGATGGCTCCAGTTTCCACAATCTGTATGCCATCAGCCTGGGTGTCTCTAATGGTTGAGTTTTGGATGGTTAGGTTGGTCGCGCCTGCGTTTGCTTGAATGCCGTCGTTGCTCGTAGCTGATCCGATAATCAATACGTTGTCTATGGTGGCTCCGTCGCCTTGCACCAAGATTGAATCGTTGTCCGTGGAGGTTATCTCTACATTGTCTATTGTCGCGTCAGGGCCGTTGGCATAAATTTGAATTGCGTTTGTACCACCCTGGATTCGTAAATCCTGAATTGTGATTCCGTCACGTCGAACTCGGAAGACATCCAGACCAGAAGCCGCCCCCTGAATAATGATATCTCCAGCTGTACCCGTTTCACCTTGAATGGTTAGGTTCAGGAACTGCGCATCCCTAAGATTCATAAAGCCCAAGTTTTCTGTGTAATCGGCCACTCCTGCTGCTGCAGCGCTATTGCACACAACCAAGGTGTGGCCATTGCCGGTATCGGTAGCGATGGTGGTTGCCAGCACATCGGATAAATCGTTGTTGTCAGGCGCTGCACAGCTGCCTATATCTGTTCCAGGAGCACCATTAAGAGTATTGGTTGGATGTACGTAGAAGGTTTCTTGTGCAAAAGAGTTGCCTGCTGCACATAACCAAAGCGCGAGTCCGGATATTAGATAGCAAAAATGTAGAATTTTTGAGGTCTTACGCAATGACAAGCACCCAGTTTATTTTAGCGAGAACCCAAGAGTTCTTGAGGCATCAACGAACTAGCTGAATCTTAGCATTTGCATAGATCTTAAAGGCCAAATTTGAAATTTGGAGCGGAACAACGGATGTGTAATAAGTGCGACTTGGTTAATGTATTACAAGCCGCACAGTTTTGACTTAACAACAGGGCGCAGCCTCGCCAGAAGAGCTTGTTCCCTCATCGTAGGGAATAGCTGTTCCACAACCATCAAATATTCCGTAGTGTTTGGAAAAGTCGCCGATAAATTCAAAGTGCTCAGCAAAGCGCGTGTCTTTGAGCATGTACCAGGTATTGCCACAGACTGGGAATACCTTGCCGGTTTGAATCAGGTGGTGCTTGTCTAGCTCAAAATAATCCGGGCTGTCCTGAATCGTGCCTTTGTAGATCACGGCCTGGCCGTAGTCCTCACATTCGGGCTCCAGACCCTCCAGTTTGAACAATCTGTAGGTTGCCGAGAAAAATCGAATGTTGCCGATCTTTGCGGCTAGCTTGGGATCAGTGACCTCCATGGGTCTATCTTCAACTAAGCGTGGGTCAGCAAAGCCTTGGCGCTTGCTCAGGCTGACAAAATCATTCCAGTAAAGCGCTCCGCCCAAGCATTCGCCGTAAATCACTGGGTCGTTGCGGACTTCATCGGGGACGCGACGGTCGGAATAAACATCGGAGAAGTAGAACTCGCCGCCGGGTTTTAGCAACCGATGCACTTCAGAGAGAACCGCATCTTTGTCAGGTGATAAATTGATAACGCAATTGGAAACAATGACATCAAAGCTATTGTCTTCCAGGCCGAGTTCATCGAGCTTTTCGATATAGCCTTTAATAAAATGAACATTGTCATAGCCAAATATTTCAGCGTGATGTTTACGATGATCTTCGGCAACCTTAAGTTGCTCGTCGGTCATATCGACGCCGATGACTTCACCTGTTGGTCCAACGAGTTGTGCAAGCGCATAGACATCTCGGCCAGAGCCGCTGCCTAAATCCAAAATACGGCAGCCCTCAAGAACACTGGGGCAAACCAGCCCACAGCCATAGTATTTTGAGGTCACTTCTGGGTGGATATTGGCAAGCAAAGGCTTAAGCCATTCTGGCACCGCGCTGAAATCGCAGCAGGCGTCGGTTTTTAAATCACCAGAGCTTTGCAGCTCCTTTCCATAATAGTCTTTAACAGTATCGTGCATAGGTCATTCGGTAGTTTTTTGAATTGCGTTGATTAGACGCGTCAGAGTCATATTTCTTACACTTGATCCTAACATTTTCGCAGCCTTGCGCTGACACAGTATGTAGACTTAGTAAAAAATAAGTGAGACCGCTTTCGTGAAAATTCATTTGGTAGACGCTTTTACAGACAAAGCCTTTGCTGGCAACCCAGCCGCAGTAGTATTACTTGATCAGGAGCCAACTGACTTTGACTGGATGCAATCCATCGGCATGGAGATGAATCAGGCTGAGACCGCCTTTGTGTGGCCGATCAAAAGTGATGAAGGTGCCGATAAGCCGGACGCAGATTGGGGCCTGCGCTGGTTTACGCCGAAAGTCGAGATCCAACTATGCGGCCATGCGACCTTGGCCAGTGCGCATATTCTTTGGCAAGAAGGGTTAGTTGAAGCCCATGCTCAAGTGCGCTTTTTTACCCCCATGGCTGGTCACCATCTAACTTGTGAAAAGAATTCAGAGAATGGCTTTATTCGCATGAGCTTTCCCGCGGTTGCCGTTGAGCCAGCGGAGATTCCGCCCGGCCTCGCCGAGGCATTGGGTGCAACTCCCACCCACTGCGCCCGCAACACCAATGGATCTCTGCTTCTGCAGTTCAAATCTGCGGGGGAAATCAGATCGATGAATCCTGACTTCCTCGCCATGCAGCAAGCAACGGACGATGTAGTGATAGTCACCGCGCTTTCGGATCAGCCTGGGTTGGATGTGATCAGTCGTTTTTTTGCGCCGGGCAAAGGCATTGATGAAGATTCCGTCACCGGCAGTGCACACTGCATTATTGGCCCCTGGTGGAGCAGGCCGTTAAAACAGAAATCAATGATCTGCTATCAGGCCTCGGAGAGGGGTGGTGTGCTGCACCTTGATATTGAACCGGACAGGGTGTTTTTATCCGGCCAGGCAGTGACAGTATTCAGCGGAAAGCTGAAAATAGGGCTGGAGTAGGCTGTCGGGTTATGCAGCGTATTTTTTGTAACATCTCCAGACGGATTGGGTCAGTAGTGAAATTTCCGCTATTGAATAAGAGAAGCGATCACAACTAAGCTGTTTGATATGCAAGCCCCAATTATGCAAGCCAAAGTAAGAAAAATACGGGAAATCGAAAGCCGACAATCCCCTGTTCATCTAGCGTCTTCTTTTGTCTCAACTCGGCAATTGAGTATGGAGATTATCGAGCCTCTCTCTGAAGAAGATTGTCAGATTCAGTCCATGCCTGATGCCAGTCCGAGCAAATGGCATTTGGCCCACACTAGCTGGTTTTTCGAAACATTTATCCTGAAAAAATTTGTGCAGGGTTACCAGAGCTTCAACCCCCATTACGAAGAGCTGTTTAACTCATACTACAACGCGGTCGGAAAGCAATTTAATCGACCCCAAAGGGGAATGCTCTCAAGGCCTTCACTCTCAGAAATTGTGCAGTATAGGCAGCACGTTGAGGCAGCCATTCAAAAATTTGTACAGTCAGATGGCTGCACAATTGCGGCGTTGGAACTGTTGGAAATTGGTATTCAGCATGAGAAACAGCATCAGGAGCTTATGCTCACTGATATTCAACATGGCCTTTTTCAGAATTCGATATTGCCTGCCTACGCGAGCGATATACAGGCGCAGGAATCAAATGCTGCGCCAATGAGCTGGATCGAATTTGAAGGCGGACTAAAAGAAATTGGTGCCGGTACTGAGGGGTACGCCTTTGACAATGAGCGCCCCCAGCACAGCTATTATCTGAAACCATTTAAGCTCGCCAGCCGAACGGTGACCAACACTGAATACCTAGAGTTTATTCAGTCCGGTGGATATCGCGAGAGCCAGCACTGGCTTGCTGACGGCTGGGCCTGGGTACAAGAGAGTAATGTGGATTCTCCTCTATATTGGCGATGTTCTGGTGAGACTAAGGACCAGTGGTATCAATTTGGTTTGGCTGGAGAGGTTCCCCTCAATGGAGAACAACCGGTCTGCCACCTCAACTATTTTGAAGCCTCGGCCTATGCTGCATGGGCGGGTAAAAGATTGCTAACCGAATTTGAGTGGGAGCACGCCTCAGCCAAATCTCAGGATAGCCCAAGCTACCTCGATCTCTCAAAACTTCGGCCGGAAATAGCGAGCCGCGCTGGTCTGACGCAGATGTTTGGAAATATCTGGGAATGGACCAGTAGCAGCTATTCGGCTTATCCCGGTTTTCAACCCTTTGGTGGAGATGCTGGGGAATACAACGGCAAATTTATGTCGGGGCAATTTGTGCTGCGAGGCGGTTCCTGTGTAAGCCCGGAAAATCATATTAGAGCCAGCTATCGCAATTTCTTTTATCCCCATCAGAGTTGGCAGTACAGCGGCATCCGGTTGGCAGAAGATATCGATGAGTAATCTCGCCGAAAATATTGCAGAAACCGACTCTCGTTCAAGGGAGGAGTTTTTAGCGGATGTGCTGGCAGGTCTTTCGACAAGGCCTAAAACATTACCCTGCAAATACTTTTATGACGAGCGAGGTTCGATTTTGTTCGAACAAATTTGCGAGTTGGAGGAGTACTACATCACTCGAACCGAGCTTGCGCTGCTGTCGGATATTGGTGCGGAAGTGGCAGAGCTGGTCGGAGAGGGTGTCACCATAATTGAACCGGGGTCTGGTGCGGGCGTAAAAGTACAAATTCTTTTAGACGCTTTGTTGCATCCGAGGAAATTTATTCCACTGGAAATTTCTTTGGATGCTCTGGAAGCATCCACAAAAGAGTTAAAGCAAAAATTTCCGCAGCTTAGAGTGATTCCACATCAGGGAGATTTTACCGATCAGAAGGATTTGAAAAAGCTACCGTTGCTCAAAGAAAAGAGCGAGCGCCGACTGGTATTTTTCCCTGGCTCGACCATTGGGAATTTCACTCGAAAAGAGGCCGTCGAGGTACTAAATAATCTGCGTATCCTCGCCGGAGAAAACGGTTTGGTGTTAGTGGGCGTCGATTTACTTAAGGATCGCAATCGTCTGCTGGATGCGTACGACGATCATCTGGGCATAACCGCAGACTTTAATAAAAACCTTTTGGTGCGAATCAATCGTGAGCTAGATGCCAACTTCGATTTTGAACGAGGATTTGATCACCGTGCTGTATTCAATGAACAAGCTTCTCGAATTGAAATGCACCTTGTTTCCGCGTCAGACCAGAGCGTGGAAATCGGCGACCAGAAGGTTGAATTTGATGAAGGCGAATCGATCCATACCGAAAATTCTCACAAGTACAGTGAGCAAATGGTTGTTCAGATGGTGACCGAGGCCAACTTGCAGGTCGTTCGAGATTGGACCGATGAGGGCGGTGATTTTGCTCTGTTTCTGCTCGAACCGCTATTAGCCTAAGTGCTTTGAATCCCCGCTTATTCTGAGTTGCTTCTTTTCCGTGGTTTTTTGCGGCCGTCTTTTGGTCCAGTGTTGCGCTTACCCTTATTCCCAGAATCTGACTTGCCACCATCAACTTTTGCCAGATTGAGTGGCTGATTCCGAACTCGAACCTTTTTCAGGTGTTGGAAGAGTTCCTTCGGCATTCCAGTGGGAAGATCAACGGTGCTGTGATCTTCAAAGAGTTGGATGCGCCCGATATAGGCGCTGTCAATATCCGCTTCATTGGCGATAGCGCCAACAATGTCTCCGGGTTTAACTTCGTGGTTATGCCCTACCTCCAAGCGATAGGTCTCCATATCGATATCCGCATCATTCTGATGCTTGCCAGAACTCTTCTCAGCATTGCGATCCCGTTTTGATTTTCGTGGACGCTCGTCATCAAAATCACGATTTTTAGATCGTCCTCGTGATCTATCAGAATCTCTAAAGCTGCCTTCCCTAGGTTGAGAGTTGCGCTCCATTCGAGCGTTTTGACGTTCTTTGCGAGGCGTGTCTTTTACAATAATTGGCTGATCTTTTTGCGCTAGATAGGCCAGTGCGGCAGCCAGTTGTTCTGGCTCGGTGCCATGTTCTCGCAGGTACTCTGCGACTAGAGAGTTGAAGAAATCCAAATTTTCCGTTTCTAGGGCTTCGGTAATACTGGCTTTAAATTGAGAGCCTCGTTTTTGATTGATTTGCTCTTTGCTGGGAAGCTGGAGCTCTGTCATTTTCTGGCGCGTGGCTTTCTCTATCGAGCCGAGTAGTCGACGTTCTCTTGGGGCCACAAAAAGGATAGCGGTGCCGTTGCGACCCGCTCGGCCAGTACGACCAATACGGTGCACATATGCTTCAGTGTCGTAGGGAATATCGTAGTTGATCACATGGCTTACACGTTCTACATCGATACCTCGCGCGGCAACATCGGTGGCAACCAGGATATCCAACCTTCCATTTTTGAGTTTGCCGATGGCGGCTTCTCGCAGCTTCTGCGTCATGTCTCCATTAATGGCAGCAGCTGAGTGTCCTCGAGCTTCAAGCCGATCAGCCAATTCGACGCTGGCGATCTTGGTTCGCACAAAGATAATAACGCCTTCAAATTCTTCCACTTCTAATATTCGAGTGAGGGCGTCTAGCTTATTGGTGCCCTTAACAAACCAATATTTTTGCTCGATGCGCTCAACGGTGGAGGTCTTGGAAGCAATTTTGATTTGAGCGGGATCTTTCAGATAGGTATCTGCCACCTTGCGAATAGCGGCGGGCATAGTCGCCGAGAACAGGGCCACCTGGCGTTCGTCTGGTGTGTGGTCGAGAATCCACTCGACGTCGTCGATAAATCCCATACGCAGCATTTCGTCCGCTTCATCCAAAACGACTGTCTTGAGCTCGTCCAGCTTAAGCGTGTTGCGACGCAAGTGATCCATAACCCGGCCTGGCGTTCCAACCACCACCTGAGCGCCACGGCTCAGTTGGCGTAATTGTGTGCCCATGCTCTGACCACCGTAAATTGGCAGCACATGGAATCCCTTCAGCCCGCTGGCGTAATTCTGGAAAGCCTCGGCAACCTGAATAGCTAACTCCCGCGTGGGGGTGAGCACCAGCACCTGCGGTTTTTTTGTGCGTGAATCGATTTGTGACAAAAGCGGCAGCGCAAAGGCGGCGGTCTTGCCAGTTCCTGTCTGTGCGGTGCCCAATATATCCCGGCCCTCTAGGAGTGGGGGGATACTTTCCGCCTGAATGGGGGTGGGTTGTTCGTAGCCGATGCGCTTAAGAGCTGACATCACTGGATCGGAAAGGCCCAAATCGGCGAAATGTATTGTTGCAGGGGTAGTCATAAGTAACCAGAAGTCGGAGTGGTACGAGATGTTTCTCGTGACACAAAAAAAGGGGCGCGATTATGCGCGTTTAAGGGGAAAAATGATAGGAAAATCAGATATTAATACCAGGCCAAAATCAAATTCAATGGCTGAAAAATTCGAGAGTAAATTGAGTGTGATTCGATCAGGCCTGGGAAAGAGACTAGTTTTTTTTACAGGGGTACATATCTCCATTAAGGTGTGACTCGAACCCCAAAAATCACCAGTCTTTTTGTTTAGGGACAATACATTCATGCGGAATTCCTACTCTCCCATTTTGGGAAGCGTCTTTCTGATACTCGCCGCCTGCGCTCCAATGGAAACAGGTCAATCAAATGGTGGGGTCGCCACAGATCCTCTTCAGGGCATGGGCCCTGTGCGCTCTGTCGCCAGCGGTTTTATTTCCACCGAGGGCCCGGTTTGGCATGAACGATCTGGCGCGCTGATATTTAGTGATATTCCTGGAAACACCATTTACGCGCTCTACGTTGATTCAAACGATGTCGCAGTTGTGCGCTCGCCATCAAATCTGTCTAACGGTTTGGCTCTGGATGCGGACGGATATCTCCTCTCTGCCGAGCAGGAGACTCGGATTATCAGTCGCATGAATCCGGTGACAGGAGAGGTACTGCCCTATATCTCTCGATTTGGTTATTGGGAGCAATCTCGCGCATTTAATTCTCCCAATGACATGGCGCTGCATGCCAACGGGAATATCTACTTTACTGATCCTCCCTTTGGCTTAGCGGGGCGTGAATCTGAGCTTGGCTTTAATGGTGTCTTTGTGCGCAAGCCAAACGGAGAAATTGAGCTGTTGAAAGAGTTTGTGGGCCAAAACCCGAATGGCATTATTTTCAATCCAGATCAGAGCATTCTTTATCTCGCTGTATCCCATGATGTCGCCGGTCCTATTTTGGCCTTTGATGTCGACCAAGAGGGTAATCTGTCGAATGAGAGGGAATTTGCTCGCGCGCAGAATGCTGATGGTATGGCCATAGATGTGCAGGGTAATCTATATGTTGCGACTCGAACGGCAGTCCGAGTCTGGTCACCGGAAGGCAGAGAATGGGGGCGGATTGCGCTACCGGGAAATCTGCGTACTACCAATGTCGCTTTTGGGGGAGAGGAAATGGATACGCTCTATATCACCAATCGCAGTGCCGCTATTTATGCTGCGCAATTGAATGTCCGGGGCCATCAATAACCTAGGCCAGGTCTTATCTATTGTTAAGTGGGGTGCGCTGTTGAGTTGAAGGATGTTAGCCTTTTCTCAATTCTGAGGCAGAATCTTAAAAAGCAATTGTGTATGGGGACGCAATGAACAATTCTCAAAATCTTCTCTTACTGATGGCTGGCATGTTAATCGCATTGCCAAGCTACTCTCATCATGGGTTTGCCCAATATTTTGATCGAACCAATCAGGTAAGAATTGAAGGCACTGTACACGCTATTTCCATTGTGAATCCCCATGCGCACTTGGAAATCGCAGCGGTAAATGATGCAGGCGAAACGGAAATTTGGTCTTGCGAAACTCAGGCAAAAACCTTGCTAGATCGAAAGGGAATCACCGAGAGCAAATTTGTGGTTGGTGAGGATATCGTTGTAACTGGAAGTCAGGCTCGGCGAGATCCGTTGGGCTGTGAAGTTGGCACCATCTATTTTTCCAATGGTGATTCAATCACGCTTCGAACCGCCCAAGGTCGCGCGGTTATTGCGGTAAATGAAACCGTTCAAGAACCGGTAGCCCAAGCAAATTCAATTTTTGGCCGATGGGTACGAGATAGTTTTGCCGGCGGCGGAGCCGAACCAGGATTTCAGGATCTGATCAACGAGGCCGGTCTGGCCGCCAACGCCCAATATAATTCCTTTATTCATGACCCCTCTCTTTTCTGTTCTTCCAGCACGCCAGTAAGAATATGGATAGCACCTGGAAATCCTTCAGAAATACGCAGAGAGGGTGACCGCATCGTGATGCAACATGAATTTATGGATACCACTCGCATCATCTATCTTGATCCAGCGACAGCGCCAACAGATGTTGAGCCAAGCGTGGCGGGTTTTTCTATCGGACGAATGGAAGGCGACGAGCTAGTCGTGGAGACCACTAATTTTAGTCCTGGTGTGCTGCTTTCGCACACAAGTGCTGGCAGTGATGGAGTCGTCCACAGTGATGCCTTAAAGCTGATCGAGCGATACAACCTGGATGAAAATGGAGATTTGATATTTAGCTGGGAAGCGACGGATTCAAATTATTTTACTGGCCCGATACGTGGTGGTGTGTCGCTATCAGCGACAACTCTTGCGCCGGGCACCTACGATTGTGAAATTGCGACAGAAGGGGAGCATTGAGAATGAAATTTGTAAGTTTGATATTGGGTGTTGGGTTGATTGCTGCGTCGAGCCTCACCGCACAGGAGAGTGCGCAGGGTGACTACATAAAGTTGATTGATCCCTTGGATGAGCCGGAGTTCTACTGTTTTGATCTGACAGGTTGGCGCGCGAGCCTGGCTCTGGACGATCCGCTTCAGGCTCACACCTGTAAGGAAAATGGCCCAGATCAGATGTTCGCCTTTGAGGGCGACCGCATAGAGGTAGTCGGCTACGACCGCTGCCTTCAGGCTTCAGGGTCGAGCGGCACGACATTGGCTGGCGCAACGATTTTGGCCCGTGAATGTTCAGATACATCCACGCTTCAGGGGTTTGAATTGGATGCAGCGGGTAAGTTGCATATCAAAGAAACCGGGCTCTGCGTTGGAGTCGGTACCAGTTCGGGGGAGGCTTCCGGGCCGAGTCATGTGTGGAGAGCGCTAGTGGTTGCAGACTGCGATCTAGATGATTCTCTTTCCACCTGGCAGATTGGTTTAGATTAGGCGCTAGCTGGTCTCGTCAGGTAGGCCAAGGTGCCAACAGCCGCCGCCGCCAATAGCGTGGGGATTCCAAAGACGGGATATATTGCACTGGGGTCCCAACCCTGTCCGAGAAGCTGACCGGTAAGCCAAGGCCCAAAAACAGCTCCAAGCCTGCTTAGCCCAATTGCCCAGCCCGTGCCTGTTGCGCGAATCTCCGATGGATAGAGTGTCGGAGAGGTCGCGTACAGAGCAATCATCGATGCGTGAGCGAAAAAACCGATAAAAGCGACAACTAATAGGGTGCTAAAGGCTGTTCCCTGGCCAATACCGTCGAGAGTGCCAAGGTAAAAAAGTATCAGGCTTGCCCCTACCAAACTTAGGGTGCCGAGAACTGGCGCACGGTGACGAGTGGAAATTATGGCAAAAGTGATAATGCCGACCACGCCCAATAGGTTTACCGCCATTCCACCCCGAATGCCGTCTGCTTCAGACATTCCTTGCTCAATTAGCAATTTCGGTACCCAGCTAAGAGCAAAATAGAGCGTCATCTGAAGAAAGAAGAAAGCCAACCATATGAGAAGGGTTCGGTTACGGAATGCAGAACTGAATAGCATCATCACACCCCCTATCGGTGAAGGCCTTATTTGCTTTCCAACTGGCTGTAACTCGGTGAGTTTAGGTCTTCCCAGCTTCTGATTGACTTGGTTGATTCTGCTGAGTGCGTCAGCTTTGCCTGACTTGGCCAAGTAATCCATAGATTCTGGGAGCAGCATGACAACCGGGACAAAGACAAAAGACAGAATCGCTCCGAAAGCGAATACGTGACGCCAGTCACCGATATCCAGCAGCCAACCAGCAACATACCCCCCAATCACGGCACCGAGTGGGAAACCCATTTGGAATATGGCCACCGCCATAGAGCGATAACGCTCGCCAGCGTATTCTGCTACTAGCGTGTTGAGGCTGGCCAAGATACCGCCAATGCCAATGCCGGTGATGCATCTAGATAGAAGAAGCATGTCAGGGTTAATGGCCGCCGCCGCGCCGATCATGCCAATACCAGAGATAATAAGGCCGACAATCGTCATGGGTTTCCGGCCGATGCGGTCGGCATAGGGGCTCAAAAACATTGCACCGAGCATAATGCCAAATAAGCTAGCACTCAGGATCGCCCCGAGTTTTCCTGGCGAGAGGGCCCAATCCATAGCGATGGCATTCGCCGAATAGGCGATAGACAAGATGTCAAAACCATCCTGAACATTGAGCAGTAAGCAGGCTAAGAGTGCGACTATCTGAAATCCAGTGATGCGTTCCTCGCTGGCCTGCGCCGATATTTCTCCTTCAATTTCGGTTTTCAATTTCTTTCCCAAATTTGGTAATTTCGCTGATTTTGGTGCAGCATAGCGGAACTGCCATGCTAGTGCTAAAACTGAACCAATACAGTTCGCCGGCATAGGGTTTATAGGGAGCAAGTATGCTTGGGCGATTTCTGGCACTTTGTGCCGTCATTTTCGTTGTTTTGCCGTGTACGGCAGGCACGCTTAATTTTGCGTCGCCCGCTGCGCCCGGACATGCGCTACACACTGAAGTCATCGAGCCTTGGATAGAGCAGATTATGTCTAATTCCGAAGGCACTCTCGAGATACGTACTTTCTATGCTTCCCCTCTTGGCAATCACAACAACATATATGACCGTGTTCTAGACGACGTCGTTGATATTTCCTTTACGACCTTGGCTTCTGTAGGTGGTCAATTCGAAAAAACAGACGTCGCCGCTTTACCCTTTGAAACTCAAAGCGCTCTCGAGGGTTCTGTTGCTCTTTGGAACCTGTATGAGCAGGGAATAATTTCGGACGAATTTGATCGTATTAAGCTGTTGGGGCTTTTTATGTTTCCAAATTCTGCTCTGCATATGAGCGAGCACGCAATCCACCGCTTGGAAGACTTTAAAGGGGTAAAGATTCGCACCGCGGGCAAAATTCAAAGTGAAACTATTGCCTTGCTTGGTGGTTCCCCGGTGACGGCAGCGCCATCCGATATATACCAAGGTTTGAATCGTGGCGTATTTGATGGAGCAGTCATACCCTGGACTGGAGTACCGCCCTACAAACTGCAAGAGGTTACCTATTTTCACCTCAATGCGCCTCTAGGTTCAGCTGTGGGAATGGTCTTTATGAATCAGAATGCATTTGATTCATTGCCCTTGGCGGCGCAGAGAGCAATCGACGATAGTTCTGGTTTGTCCTTGTCTATGTGGCTGTCTCGTCATACGGATTACGACGCCAACCGAGCCATAAAGGAGATAGGTGGTCAGCCCGGGCACTTCGTCTGGGATATTGAGCAAGAAGAGGCAGAGCGCTGGGAGGCACGGTTACAAACTTTAGTTGAGGACTGGGTCGACCGAACCCCCGGAGGAAAGGAAGTTTTAGAGGCCTTTCGCTATGAAGTGAGTAAGCTGCGAGCAGGCGAATAGTGACTGAGTCTCTCGAGCGGTTAGAGAATCGTATTGCTTGGTTAACTGGTCGCGTGGCAAGTATCGGCGTCTTGCTTATTCTTTGCATTGCCTTTCTTACCCTCCTAGATGTTTTTCTAAGGTGGGCTTTTAGCGCACCTCTATCTGGTCTCAATGAGATCATCCAGCTTGGTATGGCAGTAGCCATTGCGGCAACATTCCCTGCTGGGGCTAGTTCGCGCATAAACCTGACGATTGACATCCTTGAGCGCCGGATAAGCTCAACATCCCGGAAGGTGTTCGATGCCATCGGCAGTTTACTGTTACTGCTGCTCTTTGTGCTGTTGTCTTGGCGCGTGGGTGTGCACGCTTTCGATCTTCATGAAAGAGGTTCAACCTCGCTATTCCTGGAAATTCCCAGAGCCCCTTTTATTTATCTCGTCACTCTGCTTTTTGTGTTTTCTAGCTGCGTACAATTTGTTGTCTTTCTGGTTGATCTTTCATCAGCGCTCGCTCAGCTGGGAAAAGAAAAGCTTCTTGGCTGGGTCGCTGCCGCAGCAATAATTTCACTGGCCGCAGCCATGCTATTTATAGGCAAATTGCCGGCTGCCTATTCGGAGACGGCTTTAGAGCACGCTGGGTTTTGGGTGGCTACGCTTTTTATCCTGCTCTGGGTAATGGTATTAGGTTTTGTTCCAATCGCGGTTGCCACAGCGCTAACTGGCTTGATCGGTGCTTCTGTGTTTTTGGGCAACGAGCCGGCACTCAGCGTCCTAGGAACCGGTGCGGTAGATTACTTAGGTAAAACTCATCTCGCGGTATTGCCCCTATTTTTGTTAATGGGCGGATTCGCCGTTCAGGCAGGTTTTGCCTCAGATATGTACAGATTGCTTCATGTGCTTATGTCGAGACTGCGAGGTGGCCTAGCGATGGCTACTATCGGAGGATGTGCAGGTTTTGGAGCACTGACAGGCTCGTCAATTGCGGTTGCTGCCACCATGGGGCAGGTGGCTTTGCCAGAGATGCAGAAACGTGGCTATTCCCAGGGACTGGCAGCAGGTTCAGTTGCGGCGGGCGGAACTCTTGGCGCACTTATTCCGCCCTCAACCCTCATTATCCTCTATGCCATTCTCACAGAAGAGTCGATAGGACAGCTATTTATTGCTGCAATCATCCCAGCGATTCTCGCCGTATCGCTTTATTTTATAACCGTCGCTTTGATGGTATCTCTAGTTCCAGGCAGTGCCCCTACCGAGGCAGAAAAAATACCAAAGGAGGAGTTGCGCGAGGCGTTCAGTGGAACTCTAGGAGTTGTTTTTCTATTTTCTCTTGTGCTCGGCGGGTTGTATGGGGGGGTGTTTACGGTAACTGAGTCTGCTTCCGTTGGTGCCTGCGGTGCTTTTTTGCTCTCAGTTGCGCGCGGCAAACTGGGAAAGGAAGAAATTTGGCAAGTACTAGCAAAAACCACGGGCATGACTGCGATGGTCTTTCTGCTCATTATTGGGGCCTCTAATTTTTCGTTTTTTGTGGCGATTAGCGGATTGCCAGAGCTGGTAACCACCTTTTTTCAAAACCTGAATATCGCTCCCCTAGCCATTATCGGATTAATTCTACTTGTCTACGTACTCCTGGGCTCGGTGATCGATCCATTTCCCATCATTATTATTACGGTTCCCATCGTTGCTCCTGTTATTGCCGACATGGGTTACAGCTTGATTTGGTGGGGTATCGTTATGGTCTCAGTGGTTGAGACGGGCATGATTACGCCCCCCTTTGGTATCAACGTATTTGTGTTAAAAAATATCCTGGGAGGGAAGGTGCCCTTGTCGGTCATGTATAAGGGAGTGCTGCCCTTTGTCGTAGCAGATTTGGTTAGGCTAGCGCTTCTGGTGCTTTTTCCGATGCTGATACTATGGCTGCCCTCTACCATGTGATTGCGTAGTGGAGAGCACGCTCAGATTTTCCAATTTGTGGGCATACAAAGTTTATAAAATGACGACAGATGATGAATATCAAAAAAAAAGAATTGGCCTAGAGGCCATTCGTTTTATTTAGGGGGATCGCAATGAGTTATATAAAAATGCAGATTGGGCTGTCTTTAGTTCTTTGTCTGTTGGCGGGTTTTGTTTCCGCACAGGACGAAGCTCGAATCCACAACATGGAATTGGTGGGGCAGAATAATCTCGGGGGCAAAGGCGATGGCGGCGAAGGTCTGGCGTTACAAATGGTGGACGGTCGCAAAATTCTCTATTTTGCTCATTCAGGCAGGGACGAGTGCTTTAGCGTAATTGATGTCACCAACCCTGAAGAGCCAGAGCTAATAAATCAAATACCTTCCCCAGCACCCTTTGTGACGCGCTGTAATTCTCTGGGGCTATCGGGAAATATTCTGACGGTTGCTAATGAAGCGCGAACTGTAGACACAAGCCCAGCTGGCTTGTGGGTTCTGGATGTTTCCGATTTTGATGCAGTAAGCACTGCTGAGAGCCTGGACGATCTAGCTATCTCGTTTTACGACACCTCCGGTGAACATTCCAGGGGTGTGCACAACGTTTGGTTTGTGGACGGTGAGTTTGCTCATCTGGCGACAGGTATGCCCGATTTTCATCCGCTGAGCCCAAGAGACGACAATCTCTGGCTCATTCTGGATTTGCGTGATCCAGCCAATCCGAAAGAGGTGGGTCGCTGGTGGTTGCCTGGAGTGGAAGCCTCCGACGAATGCCTACCGGAATGTCTGCCGGTTCGGCAATCCCCCTTTGATAATGGATATCGTCCGCATCAGGTGGCTATGCATCCCGACCATCCCGATCGCGGATATATGGGATACATTGATGGTGGGGCCATGATTTTTGATACATCTGGATTGGTGGATATCAGCGAAGGTCGAGCGGAGAGTTTTACGCCGGAGATGATCAGCCGAGTGGAGTTCCATCCGCCCTATATGTCTTGGACTCATACCTACCAGCCAATGTTGGATCGCCAGTTAGCCTGGGCTTCCGATGAGGCAACCTCAGACAACTGCCTGGATTCCCCAAAGATAATCTGGTTGATGGATATTCGAGCCGAGACAAACCCAATTATCATCGATACCTCGCCGCTGCAGGAAAATGACGGAGAACTCTGTGAGCGAGGTGGTCGCTTTGGCGCGCACAATATCCATCCCAATATGCCAGGGCTGCTCTACGCCAATCTCCAAAACACGACCGTGTCCGCCTGGTTTAACGGCGGGATTCGCATCTATCACGCCAAGCCAGGGCCAGTTGGAATGCCTAATGCACCGGCGCAGGCAGAAGAAATAGGCTATTACGTGCCACCCAAAACGGGAGATGAAATCTTACCAACAGCGCAGTACAACAATGTGATGGTGGACTCCGACGGCTACATTTATGTGCAGGAGAGATTTTCTGAGGGCTTGGTAATACTTAAATACACAGGGGATGTTCCCCTCGACTAACTCGCTGGAGTTAGCCCTAGCTTTTTAGCCAGTAATGGCTCGAACAATAATAAAGAGCACTGAGGGTGCCAGCAGGCACCCGGCTCCGGTATAAAAGGTTGCCGTCATGGCGCCATAAGGGACAAGCTTGGGGTCGGTGGCGGCAAGGCCGCCGGCCACGCCGCTTGTCGTTCCCATCAACCCTCCGTACACCATGGCTGATTTGGGATTATTCAGCCCAATTAGGGGTGCGACAAAGGGTGTTCCCACCATAACCAAAACCGATTTGATTAGGCCTGCGGCCACACTCAGAGCAATGACATCAGAGCTTGCGCCAAGGGCGGTTCCGGTGACTGGACCAACAATATATGTGGCGGCACCCGCACCGATAGTGCTGATTGAAGCGGCGTCGGAAAATCCAAAAGCAACTGCGACCAAAGCGCCTACAACAAAGGACACCACGACACCGATAATCACCGATGCGCCACCGACTAGGCCGGCTTTTTTAATGGTGTCGAGGTCAGCGCCAAAGGCAGTGGAGACAATAGCGAAGTCGCGGAACATTGCACCGCCCAAAATTGCCACGCCAGATAGGAAGGTGAAGTCGGCTATGCCATTTGAGCCGCCAGTAGCAGCGCCACCGATGTAGGCCAGCACCAAACCAAGAATGATGGCGATGGCTGAGCCATGAAATCTTCCTTGAGTAAGTTTCGCACTCATCCAGTAGGAAATCCAAACTAGTACGCCGACAAAGAGAAAAGCAGTAACTACCCCATTTCGGGCCAGGATTTCCTCAAGCATTGACCAACCCATTTCAAGACTCCTTGTCTGTAAGAGGTGCGGCATCCGATCCGCCCAATTTCGTTAGTACGGGTACCAACGCAAAGCTAACTACCACCGCACCCACTCCAGCAATCACGGCGAGCCAGCCGCTTGAGAGGGCGGCGACTACGTTCTGTTTGGCCGCCATGGCAACCACAATAGGGATATACATGGCGCTCCAGAAATGGATGCCCGACTCGGTCATCGGCTTGAGATGAAATTTGGAATGGCTCAGGTTAGATAGCACAATCAGCATCAACATGGCGATCCCAACACCGCCGACATTGGCATCAATGCCCATTAAGTAACCGAGAACATTTCCTAGATAGGTGCCCAATAAAAGGCACAGCGCCAGCAAGGCAACTCCGTAGACAACCATTTTCTTTTCCCGCCCCTTCCAAAGCAAAAGCTGAGCCAGTATACATTTCTGTAGGGTTTTTCGCGGCGCAGCAATCTAGGTTAAGTGGTTTGTAAAATAGGATGCAATCTAGCCACAATTAGGGCACTTTGGTCTGTTCTTTCATAAGGACTATAAGCTCTGCTTAGAAAATTGATTTGGGGACTAAAATGAAAACAACTATTAGATTATTCGCACTGGTGTTGGCCTTAATGCCAATATCTGGATTCACGCATCACGCCACGTCGGAGTATTCACCTGACACATCCGAGATTGAGGGTGTTGTAACAGCCAAATTCTGGAAAAACCCACACGTTAATTTCAATCTTGTTACCGACGAGGGTGCAGAGTGGGTTGTTGAGGGTAGTGCTATGACTGCGCTGACTCGACGCGGCATCACTGAAGATGTTTTTGAGGTTGGCGATCGACTCAAGGTGGCTGGGCGCGCTTCCATGCGTCGAGATCACAATATGATCATGTCGAACTTTCTATTACCCGATGGCCGGGAGCTCATGCTGAGTAATAACGGTACGCGTCGGTGGCCAGAAGTTGACCAGCGTCCACCTGATGTCTCTGCCCCTACTGCCGAACAGATCGCAGCAGCGGAGGCGAGTGCAGATGGCATATTCCGCGTTTGGTCTTTCGCAGACCGTCCAGATTGGTTTTTTAAAGATCCCGATACCTATCCTCTCACTCAGGCAGCTTTGGATAAATTTGCTACCTGGAATGAGTACACAGATAACCCTCAGCTCACCTGCATTCCTCCGGGTATGCCGCTCACCATGGGCAACCCTTACCCCATACAGTTTGTGCAGCATGATGAAAATACTATTGTGATGTACGCCCATGAATTCGATGTGACTCGCGTGATTCATTTGAACGCTGAGCCGGTACCAACGGTCGAGGAAACTAATATGGGTTATTCGACCGGTTACTGGGAAGATGAAGATACTCTTGTCGTCGATACCATCAATATCAACTACCCCTACTTCAACCGGGTGGGTATTTCATCGGGGCCAGATCTGACCGTGCATGAGCGCTTTATCGTTGATGACGAAGCTGGCGAGTTGAGCTACTTCAGCACTGTTACCGACCCTTGGGCATTGACTGAGCCTTTCGCAGTTAGAGAACTACATTGGAGCTGGGTTCCTGGAACACAGCTTGGAACCTACGGTTGCGTGGTTTCTGAGGTATACGCTCAGTAAATATTATTGGCTGAAACTCATTGGCTAAAAATAGAAACCCCGCTTAATTCAGCGGGGTTTTTTATGCCCACGAAACAGTCGGACAAAGGATGGTCATCTCCGCTTGAGACCGCTAGCTATATGCCTATGGAGGCGACTCTGGACTCTTTTCTTTGATCAATCAATTTGTAAAATATAATGCAATCTAGGTGCAATTAGGGCAAGTTAGCTCGCTCTATATAAAGAGCGGGATAGCTCTAGCTAGATTTGGGGGACTTAAATGAAAACACTAGCCACTTTATTCGCACTGATTTTGGCACTTTCGCCAATTACCGGTTTTGCGCACCATTCAACTTCCGAGTATTCACAAGAAACATCGGAAATTGAGGGCGTTGTCACCAACAAGTTTTGGCGCAATCCACACGTAATCTTTAATGTTATGACCGATGACGGCAATGAATGGATTGTCGAAGGCGGATCTGTCAGCAACCAAAACCGTCGCGGCATTACCGAAGACGTTTTTGAAGTTGGCGACCGGTTAAAGGTAGCTGGGCGCGCCTCGATGCGCAGAGATCACGACATGATTATGTCGAACATCTTGCTGGCTAACGGCACAGAGCTGATCTTGGGAAACAACGGGACTCGACGTTGGCCAGACGTGGAAGAAGCTGAGCGCGTTGTGGACACAGGTCCAACGGCCGAGCAGATAGCGGAGGCGGAAGCCAATGCTGACGGACTGTTTCGAATTTGGTCTTGGGGCCGACTCGAGCCAGGTTGGTGGTTCTTCGCTGATCCTGACGCTTTCCCGCTGACTCAAGAGGCGCTGGATAAATTTGCGACCTGGAATGAGTACACAGATAACCCGCAGCTCACCTGCATTCCGCCAGGTATGCCTCAGACCATGGGTAACCCTTATCCCATCGAGTTTGTGCAGCATGATGAAAATACCATCGTAATGTACGCCCACGAATTTGACGTAACTCGTGTAATTCATCTGAACGCAGAGCCGGTTCCCACTGTTGAAGAAAATATCATGGGTTACTCAACCGGTTACTGGGAAGACGAAAATACCCTTATCGTCGACACTATCAATATTAACTACCCTTACTTTAATCGGGTGGGAATATCTTCCGGGCCAGATCTAACAGTTCATGAAAAGTTTGTTGTCGTTGAAGATGCCGATCAAGTTGAATTGCATTACTGGACTACCATTACTGACCCATGGGCACTAACAGAGCCCTTCACCAAGGAATTACGTTGGGTATGGGTGCCTGGTCAGCAGCTTGGTCAATATGGTTGCGAAGTCGCTGACGTATACGCGCAGTAGTTCAGCGGTCTAGTTGTGAAGAAACCCTGCCCATTACGGTGGGGTTTTTTTGTTCTTACTTTTGTAAATAATGCGGCTATCTCTGTTCCTATAGAGGTATAAATTCAGCGCTTAAATATTTGGGGCAAACAATGATTACTCGACGTAAGCTAATTAAAAATTCAATTCTCGCTAGCTCTGCGGCACTTATGCCGAAGCTTGTGAATGCTCAGTCTGGTTCAGGCTTGATCAAACGAGCCATTCCAAAGACAGGTGAGGAGTTACCCATAATCGGTTTGGGCAGCTCTGCTACATTTTCTTCTCTGGCAAATGACGCCGACGCCACTGCCTTGCGCGAGGTATTGAGTGCGCTAATCAACAATGGTGGAACAGTTTTTGATACTGCACCGAGTTATGGTGGCGGCTCTTCGGAGGAGGTTGCGGCAAATTTCGTCAACGAGCTCGGTATTGCTGATGATCTTTTTTGGGCCACCAAGGTCAATGTCGTGCCACGGCGCAGCGCCATCACAACGGCTGATGCTACTGCTGCCTGGACACAAATTGAGCGCTCCTTTGCCATGCTCGATAAGCCTGTTATCGATCTTATTCAGGTGCACAACCTGGCAGATCTACCAACACAGATGGGTATCCTTAGAGAGCTGAAGCAGGACGGCCGCATTCGTTATCTGGGTACAACCTGGACCGGCGAGCAACGCCACGAAGATCTTGCCGAAGTAATGCGAAATGAGCCTCTAGACTTTGTAGGGTTCGATTACGCAATCGACAATAGAGCGGCGGCGGAGACCCTCCTGCCATTAGCTCAGGATCTTGGAATTGCTACCCTGATTTATCTCCCCTTTGGTCGCAGTCGACTTTGGAGTCGAGTGAGCGGACGGCAGCTTCCAGATTTTGCTGCAGAAATTGGTGCAGATAGCTGGGCACAGTTTTTCCTAAAATTTATTGCTGCTCATCCGGCTGTCACTTCCATAACGCCTAGCACCAGTAAGCCGGCCAATATGATCGACAACATAGGTGGTGGTATTGGTGAGTTACCTGACGCGGATCTCTTGAGACGTATGGCCGCCCACGTTGATGCGTTGCCTCAAGCCTAGCCGAGCAAGATCTAAGATGGGTTAGAAGCTCATCCGTTACTAAAAGAAAAGCCCCGCAGATGCGGGGCTTTTTTGTTGTTACTACTAGATGCCTATTGCCAGTTTGCTTCCCATTCAGCCACCATGGTCGCGACCAATTCGGGCTGTTCAGCCGCAATGTCATTTCTCTCGCCCGGATCGGTCTCGATATTAAATAGCTTCCAGTCGCTATCCAGAGGTTCCTGGATAATTTTGTAGCCTCCTTTTACCAAAGCTGCGCCCCGGCCTGAGGACCATCCTGCTGCGGTGTCTGTGTGCACAGAATCGGTTTGTCCGGTTAGATGAGACCAAGCAGAAATACCATAGGGTTGCTGAATTTCTCGATCTCTAAAATTGCCGTTTGGAATCTCAGTGCCTGTGGCTTCCATCAGCGTTGGGAGCATGTCCAGCATGGTCATAAAGCTATGACTCACTCGTCCACCGGGAACTTCCTCTGGGTAATAGACGAAGCCCGCTGCGCGCAATCCACCCTCATGCAGGCTACCTTTCGAATTGGTGAAGGGAGCGGAAGCTGCTTCTGCATACCCAAGCCCATGGTCGATAAAGGAGTTCATACGCCCAAAATTTTCAAGACTGTTGTCAATGTGGTCAGGAAATCGCGGTCCGGTACCAGTGTAACGGTAGGTCAGAGCTCCGTACTCTCCTGACGAAGCGCCGTGATCGGATGCAAAAATAACAATGGTGTTTTCTAGTTGGCCGGTGCTTTTCAGGTGATCAATTACCTGACCGATTCGCATATCCAGATGCTCGATCATACCGGCGTAGATCTCTTGGGCTCTTGAGTATCGGACTTGTTCTTCCTGCTCTAATTCGTCCCAAGGTGTAGCTTTAGGTTGGAAGCCATTCAAATCAAAACCATCTTGAAGTACACCTTTCTCTTTAGCTCCTTCAAAACGGGAGAGACGAAGCTCGTCATAGCCAGCTTCGTAGTTGCCATCATGCCGATTGAGCCAGTCGTCGGGAAGTTGCAACGGCCAGTGAGGTGCGGTGTATGGCAAATAGGCAAACCAGGGCTGCCCCTCAGGCGAAGACTCTAAATAGCCCAGCATCTTTTCTGTGTAGGCATCTGTGACGTAGAAATCTTCGGAAAGGTCAGAAAAGCTCAATCTCTGTCCATCTTCCTCAAAGCCAGATTCATCACCCATGAGAAGCGGCTCTGCAAAAAAGCTGGAAGAGCCATTTAGTTGGACGAATGATCGATCGAAACCTCGAGTTGCTGGCGTGTATCCGTCGTCCCAGCCTAGGTCCCACTTTCCAGCAGCATAGGTAGCGTACCCAGCTTCTTGGAGTAGCTCAGGAATAGTCGCCCACTCAAGGCTAAGCAGGTTGTCGCGCTCTCCGCCGGGGAGTGGAGGTCGAGTAATGATGCCTTTAGATGCGGGAACGCTGCCCATTAGCATTGAACGAGTCGGTTGGCAGGAAGCGGCTGCGTGTAGGTTGGTTAATCGAAGCCCATCCGCGGCCAGGGCATCAAGGTTGGGTGTGGGAATTTCGCTGCCAAAGGCACCGATGTCGGTAAAGCCCAGATCGTCAGCGATAATTAATAGGACATTTGGTCGCCTGTCACCCGCTGGCGCTGCAGTTTCCGTCTCAACAGATACTTGTTCTGATTCTGAGCAGCCAATTATGGACGCCAGCAATATTACCCAGATCGAAAATCTAATATATGCCATCTGTTCCCCCTTGTTGAGTTTCAATCCCTACAGATCGGTGGCTGTAGGAGCCCTAGTCAGGCGCCACTATACCCGACTAGAGATAAAGTCTGAATTTGGGGTCTCAGCAGAAGTTGGTTTGTCGCTTCTAATTCAATTCGACATAACCGGGGTCTTCGGAGAGAATCCTCCCACTTCAATCGAATCTTATTCATGCCGCAAAATTTTGACGTTGTGATAATTGGCGCCGGTGCGGCGGGACTGATGTGTGCGGCGACCGCAGGTTATCAGGGTCGAAGCGTATTGGTGATTGACCACGCCAACAAAGCTGGCAAAAAGATTCTGATGTCCGGTGGTGGCCGGTGTAACTTCACTAACCTCAATAGCACGCCAAATAATTTCTTTTCACAGAATCCAAGTTTTTGTATTTCGGCGCTGAAGCGTTATACCCCCCAGGATTTTCTCGAATTGGTGGAGCGCCACGATATTCAGCATGTCGAGAAAGCGGCCGGGCAGCTTTTTTGTTCCGGTTCTGGCTCTAACCCAGCCAAAGATATTCTGAATATGCTGCTGACAGAATGTGAGTGGGCAGGTGCAGAGATCAGATTAAAAACAACAGTTGAGTCGGTAAAAAAGCAGGGCGATGGCATTGCCCTGAGAACTTCCGGCGGAGAGATCAGTGCCGGCAAGTTGGTTATTGCCACCGGAGGTTTGTCTATCCCAACCATGGGGGCGACTGGATTTGGTTACGACATTGCCCGGCAATTTGGTTTGGACGTTCTCGAAACCACCCCGGCTCTGGTGCCCTTTGTCCTAACCTCTCAGTGGAAAGATCGACTCGAACCCCTTTCGGGAGTTGCGCTTGATGTCGAAGTGGTTGCGGGAAAAGGTCACTACAGCGAGCCCATGCTATTCACTCACAGAGGGTTGTCTGGGCCAGCCATGTTGCAGATTTCATCTTGGTGGAAACCGGGAGAGGCCGTCACTATAGATTTGTTGCCTGAGATTGATATCGCCGAGGAATTGATTCAGGCGCGATACGATTCGCCTATCCGCCTGGTGAGTGGCTGGCTGGCGGAATATCTGCCCAAAAGATTGGCTTATGCTATTGTCGAATGGCAAGGATTGGCCGGGGCCAAATTTGCTGATATGTCTAATGCACGCATCGAAGCCTTACAGCAAAACCTGAAAAATTGGCGCATTAAGCCCGCGGGTACCGAAGGTTGGCGAACCGCTGAAGTCACCATGGGAGGCGTTGCCACAGACAATATTTCCCAGCAAAGTTTTGAGGTAAAAGGCCTGCCGCAGCTGGCCTTTATTGGAGAAGTTCTCGATGTTACCGGCGAGCTCGGCGGCCACAATTTCCAGTGGGCTTGGGCCTCGGCTGTAGCTTGTGGTCGGAGCTGCTAAAAGCTACAAGGAGATTTTGTCTAACACTGATCTCTGTCGCTGTGCTTTGATAGGCTCGTCGTTCCGTCAAAGTCGTAGTAGGTGTATTTCACCTCTTCCGACATATAAATGCAGTGCACTTTTATCTCGGGTCGAGAAGGATGAAGACGACCGATAAGATCGATACTGTCACCCACAGACAGTGTGTCTTCGTTAAAGCCCAGTCTACGATTTCTTTGCGGCGTCGCCAGCCAAAGATCCCATTCCTGTCCTTCGCTGTCGACGGCGGTCAGGCGGTCATGAGAGCCGCCAAGATGCAACTCGCTAATCACTACGTCGATACCGATATCGGCGGTGTAAGCGCTCCAGCCGTGGTGTGCCCAACTTGGGCTAGATGTTAGGAGAAAAATGAACATTGCCAAAATAGGCAAGGGAGAGAAAATCATCATAGTAACCTCGTCAGGGTCTGTTGATTCGTGCCTAGTGTAGCTCAGAAAACCACCATTTTTATAGAAGGGCTAATACTCCCTTGATTCCCAGTGAAGAAGTGAAGATTGAGAATAGGAAGATAGCGCCAAGAACGCTGTTCGCTACCCAGGTATTTTTGTGCTCCCCCATCAAATCTTTTCTATTGGTTAGGTAAAAGATGCAACCTACGGTGATTGGCAAAATTACCGCGTTAAATGCTTGCGAGATGATCATGACAAACACGGGTCGTGCTTCGAAGATCGGCACAACAAGCCCAAGTAAAGAGATTAAAAGCACTATCACTCGATACTTGCCCAGCGTCATATTTCGCTCAGAGCCGCTGTAGTCACAAAGCAACCAGGGCAGCATCAGCACGTTAGGGAATTGCGAAGATACACCTGCCGCAACTAAGCCCAGCGCAAAAATCGAGACGGCAAACCCACCTGCTAGGGGCTCCAATAAGGTGATCATCTGGGAAGCGTTTGAAAGAGGCACGCCTTCGACAAATAGAGTGCCAGCGGCGGATGCCATGATGGCAGCGCTGATAATAAACATCAGAGAGACAGAAACCAGGGCATCGGTTCTTTGCTTGTCATAATCCGCCAAAGACCAGCCGGCTTCCTTGACTAGCGTGGTGCGGATAATGAAGAGTCCAGAAAAAACGGTGGTTCCTACCATGGAGGCAATTACAAGCAGAGGGCCTTGAGCAGAATTGGGTGACACATCAGGAATGCTTGGGATCAATCCCATGACGATGTCTCCTGGAGGGGGCATCATGATAAAAAAATTGATTAAGAAGCAGGCCGACATCACAGCCACGATAACTGCCAAACTGCGTTCGAATACCTGCGTATTCCCATTCCAGAAAATAAAGTAGACCAGTGAGACGAAAAAGGAAGCGAAGTAGATGGGTGCAATGCCGCCTTCCACCAGGGATTTCGACCACTCGTAGCAGATTTCCGCAACGATACCCATAACGCCCATTACGCTGCCACAAACGCCTGCGGTCAGAGCAACCAAGAAGAAGATGCCTACCGCTGGATGGATATTTTTTCGGAAGGCTTCTAAGGCTGTTTGCCCTGTAACTAGGGTGTAGCGACCATAGAGATTGATCATAAAATAGGTGCATAGGCAGGAAATCACTATGGTCCAAAGTAAGGACATCCCGTATTCCGCCCCAGCCTTTGCCATGGCGGTGACGCTGCCGGTGCCGATATTGAAACCCAGCAAAAAAATGCCCGGGAGGAACAGCGCCAACCATTTCAAGAATTTTTGCTTGAATGAACTCTCAGTCGAGTCTTCCACTTCTGACGTTTGATCCATCTGTTCCCCCAATTTTTAATTCTTTACTGCGTGGAAATAGCCCTGATGACTCCGCGGATTTCAGCCAGGCCTTTTAAGCGGCCTATGCCGGAGTAGCCGGGATTTACCTTCTTACCTATGTCGTCCATCATTTGATGGCCGTGATCCGGACGGATGTGTATCTCAGAGTCAGCGGCTTCGCTTTGTTTCCTTCTTTGCTCTTCGTTCAGCAATTCTTTGATTACCTGAACCATATCGATATCGCTGTCCAGGTGGCTAGCTTCATAGAAGGAGCGCTGCTCATTGGCGTCTCTGCTCACACCACGCAGGTGAGAAAAATAGATGCGTGAGCCAAATTGCCTAGCCATTGCAGGAAGATCATTGTCGGGACGGCTACTGTAAGTTCCCACACAAAGTGTCATTCCGTTTGCGGGGTTTGGCAGCGAATTGAAGAGAAGTTCGAGGTCATCAGCTGTGCAAATAATTCTGGGAAGCCCCAACATATCCCTCGGTGGGTCGTCGGGGTGGATCGCGAGTTTTACGCCGAGCTCATCGGCCCGAGGCAAAACTTGTGTCAGGAAGGAAAATAGATTCTGCCGCAGTTCGTGGTGGTCGATATCTTTGTACTGAGCTAATGCGGCTCGGAAGTCCTCGAGTCCGTAACTGTCCGTCATTCTGCCCGGCAAGCCAGCGATAATATTTTCAGTGAGTTTTTGTCGTTCTGACTCGGACATGGCGTCAAAAACAGCCTTTGCCTCGTCGATTTCCGCCTCGCTGTATTCCGCTTCCGCCCCTTCGCGTTCAAGAATAAACAAATCAAAAGCGGCAAACTTATTTTGGTCAAATCTTAGGGCGTATGCGCCATTGGGTAGCTTGAAATTCAGGTCGGTTCGAGTCCAGTCAATTACTGGCATAAAGTTGTAGCATATGGTTTTGATGCCGCACTGGGCCAAATTCTCCATCGAGGCAATCCAAGCATCAACATAGATCTTATTGCCGGGGCGCGCCAGTTTGATATCTTCGTGAACCGGAATACTTTCCACCACGCTCCATTTCAGGGGTATCAGTCCGTCGGGCGTTTGCTCGATCAGCTCTTGATGTTGGCGGATGTTCTCAACGGACCAAACCTCGCCGGCGGGAACTGAATGTAGTGCGCTCACTATGTCAGTGGCACCAGTTTGTCGAATGTCATCTATGGTGACGGGGTCGTTTGGCCCGAACCATCTCCAGGATTCTTTCATTAAGCTTTATTCTGTTTGTAGCATTTCTGAGATGAAGTTTGACTGTATCCGATCCTGGCCAGCGTCACCAGTAACCAATGAATCGGGTTCTTAACCCCTAGTTCTTAGAGTCTGGTTGAAACTGAAAAACTTGTTCCAGGGGTTGATGGAATACCGCTGAGATCCGGAAGGCCACCTCTAGTGAAGGGGAATACTTGGCAGCTTCGATAGCCATAATAGTATGGCGAGTGACTCCGACAAGGTCTGCCAGCTCCTGCTGTGTCATTGAGTCAGATTTTTCCCGGAGCTCGCGAATACGATTATCAATGGGTAGGTTTTGTTTCTTCATAAAGCCTGCCGAAGTCTCCAAAGCTGATTAGCGGATACCAAAATTTCTGCGAGGATATAAAAGGCGACCATCGCGTGCAGCGTTGCATAGGGCGGCAAACTCAGCCCCATTTCATTTCGGCCACCTGATTCCAGACCATAGAGCAGAACGGGAGCAGTAATGCCGACTAAGAGAACCCAATAACCATATTGAGTAGCCTTTAGCTCGGCTAAATTTTCACGCTCATCCAGAGGCGCGTCAGCGGCTTTTGAGTCGTGATAACTAAGGGCGATAGTAGAGAGGATTGATACAAGAATGCCGAAAACGACCACATCCCAAAGCAAATCCATCACAGCATGGATATCTGCAATTTGATCGCCGCTAAAACCTGATAGTGCAAAAGCGTAATAGAAAGCGATAACTAGGGTCGCTACTAAATCCAACCAAAGGCTTTTTTCTCTAAAGCTAAGGTTCATCTCCAATCTCCAATGTAAAATATTTTATACATCGCCAAGCCTAAGGCATGCCCGGTCGAATGTAAAACATTTTTTACATTATGCTTGTGCTGGTGTAGATGACACTAGGCAACGCGATTGCAGCAAAAGCGGTCAATTAAAGTCATTTTTTTGAGACTGCAAAATAACCTAGTGAGCAAAGTGCCATTATTTTTGCGTGAACTGAAAAAATCGAATATGATTCAAATAAGGCCAAAATAAGTCCGTTTACATAAAAAATATAAGCCTGTTAGATATCAAAATGTGAAGCCGGTAACCAATATGCTCCCAACTGAGGTTACTGGCTTTTTTTTGGTCGAAGAAGTATGCAATTTCTTTTTCTGTAGCTGGTACAGGGAGAATCAAGAACATCATAGAAGGAGATAGAAAGAAGATTTGGATCAATAGCTGCCCGAATAACAATGTGTTTTGTTTGTATTTTCGTTAATGGGATTGCGCTCCCTTCCTAATCCAATCTACTATGCAATAAAAATGGCTAAAATATGGCCAATATAGACTCTTAGACAAACTGGAGTCTGGTTCCGAGGGGTTTTTCTATCTGCGACTCGCAGATTCTCCTCCGAAATTTATCTGAAAAGGCGTGAGCATGATTTTTGAAAGATGGAAAGCAGCGGTAGGTGTGGCCTCTTGTGTGGCGGCGGTTTCGATTATTTTGGTCGCTTGTGTGGGTGGAGAATCTCGTGGTGCCAGCGCCTCTATGGCTGGAGGTTTTTTTGCTCAACGTCCTAACGATCCTCCCGCGATTGGTTTCGCTATGTCTAGCTTATCTCCCCACGAACATTGCCTTGAGGTGATTGCTTCCGTGACAGATGCCGGATTGGAAGACGAAGCTTGGGTAACTTGCCACGATGACCACGCAATGATTCATTCAGACAGTTACGCTAGTCATGAAATGATGACAGGTATCGTTGGCACTAACGAACAGATTCCGCTGCCGGCGCCCGGGTATCATGCACCAGTCCTTTTCAATCCGTCTTTCCACGGTGAGCCGCAAACCCGCGATTCTTCACTAGGTGTAGCGGTTAACGGTATTCCTATCTTTGACTATAGTGCCGGCGGTGAAATGACGGTGGAGGAACTCTATTCCTATCATCCGCGGCAAGACACCATTCTGATCCAGCAGCTCGATATATGCGGTGGTCATACAGGCAGAGGAGACGACTACCACTACCATGAGCTTCCTCGTTGCATGATCGAACAGATGGATAATAAGGATGACAATCCCATAATCGGCTGGGGTTTTGATGGTTTCCCTTTATATGGAAATAACAACCCGGACGGTTCGCCCATCGCACAAGGAGCTCTGGATGTTTGTCATGGGCAATTAGATCCCAAATTCGGCTACCGCTATCACACCTCTGATGAGCCACCTTATATCTGGCAATGTTTAGTGGGTGAAGTGGAATTGAATGAAGTGCCAACCATCGGTATCGGCCGGCCCTCTGGTGTTCCTGTGCTTGTAGATAATTTGACCTTTGACCATGACGGCTTGGGCAATGGCCTAATGACTTACGACTACCAAGGGCAGGACTACTACATCAAGTCCAGCGCAACCGAGGATGAAACTTGCTTCGAGGTTGAATGGAAGACAGTAACTAACGGTGGGATTGTCGAGTCGGGTGAGTACTGCCATGTGATTCGTACTGGCGGAGGTGGTGGAATGGGTGCGCCTCAAGGCGGTATGGGCGGTGGAATGGGAGCTCAATAAGACTATGGGGATTAATCTTCAATTCTCTCTCAAATTTGGCCTAAGTATTCAGCTTATTGCTCTTGGTCTTATACCGATCACTTATCTTCAGGCTGACGACATTGTTGTCTATGGGGCGACCGGCAACATTGGTTCCAAAATCGTGACCGAGGCGTTAGATCGAGGTCATCATGTGATTGGGGTAAGTCGAAACCCTCAGAATTTTGATATCGATCATCCGAACTTTTCCGGAGTGCCGGGTGACGTCAGCAATCTGGAATCGATGCTTGAAATTATAGAGGGTACCGACGCCGTGGTTATCTCTGTGCGCGGTCCAGGTCCGAACAATTATCCTGAAGAAACTCTAAACAACAGAGCATCAAAGACCTTTATTGCCGCCTCAAGATCACTGGGCGAAGAAGTTGCTCCTCGTGTTATTCAGCTGGGTGGTGGATCCACGCTCTATACGAATGGGGTATTAGGCCTCGACGCTCGTCCTAACATAGAGGGTACGCCTCAACATGGTTTGGTGTGGGGCCATTGGTTGGCTCTCCAAAATTACCGTGCGACAACAGCAGTAAAGTGGACCGTGATCTCTCCATCGGGGCAGTACGATCGAGAAGGGCCTAGAACAGGCACTTATCGGCAGGGCTGGGATGAAGTGCTTGCTCAAGCTGGTGGCATCTCCCATCTCGATATGGCCGCAGCGGTAATTGACGAAATTGAATCCCCAAAATCATTAAAGCGTCGCATGACGGTCGGCTATTAGAGAGAAATTAATTATGAGACTTGGTATTCCAACAAAAATTTCAGCCATCTTCTGTGTGGTTGTGCTTTCTGCCGTTGCAAATGCAGAGCTTATGCTTACCAGCCCAGTGATGGAGAACGGCGGCACTTTGCCAGCCGATCTTAAGTGCACTCGAGACGGTGGTGATGGTCTTTCGCCGCCAATAGATTGGACTGGCGCGCCGGAGGGAACTAAAAGTTTCGCAGTCGTCATGCATCATTACCCAGCAAATCGCGTAGAGGGTATCGACAATCCTAGCCACTATTGGCTGGTTTGGAATATTCCAGCGAGCACAAGCGGGTTCCCGCGTGGTAACCCCGAATCTATTGGCAACGAAGGCGGTGACAAAGACAAACGCTATATCGGATATACGCCACCCTGTTCACCGGGAAATGCAGCACACGAATACACCATCACGGTTTATGCACTTGATTCAGACACAATTGCTCTGGGTGCAGAAGACGATATCAATGTAGACTGGGCCGCCCTTATCGGGGCGATAGAGGGTAGGGTCATCGCCTCCTCTTCTCTGGACTTCATTAACTAGCCTGACAACTGAAAATATTTTGAGAGTAGGAATGATATGAAAAATTTTATTGTAGCCATGGGATTGACCATGTTTTTGGCTGCCCCAGCATCAGCACACCATGCATGGGCGGCGCTTTTTGACGTCAATGGGGATGTGGAATACGAGGCGGTAGTTGAGAGTGTAGTTTGGCAAAACCCCCACGTAGTTATGAACTTTACCGTTAATGCGGGTACTCCTCAGGAGAAAACTGTTTCAGCGGCTAGTAATTCTGTGGCCGCTTTGGCCCGCATGAATGTGACTGATGAATTGATTAACCCTGGAACTAAAGTAATTGTGGCGGGCTATCCATCTCGCTCAAACCCAGAAGAAATCTTCTTTATGAACCATATGCTCATAGTTGACGAAGCGAGAGAGATCGTTTTTCTGCGTACTGCTGAAGCCCGCTGGCCTGATATCGCGGCCCGCATCGGCGATGCGAACTATGCCCACGGGTTAAACGAGCAGGAAGATATTTCTGAGCGGCCAACTTCGGTCTTTGCAGTCTGGAGTACCATTTTTGGAGCCGAAGGCAGCCACAGGGCGCTTCCACCCGCACCTGGTTTTAGAATTGCATATGCGGAACAGCGCGGAGAGGGAGATTGCGCCAGTAAAGATCTCTGGTCTGAGATGAGTTCCCCCTATCCAGTGGGTCTTTTCGACAAGCGAGAAGAAGATGGCACTGTGATCATTCATGTTGAGCAGAATGACACCATTCGTCCTGTGTATATGGATATTGAGCACAACGACCCAGGAACCGTAAAAAACAACATTGGGTATTCAACGGGCCGCTTTGCTGGCGATACGCTGATGGTTACCACCACATTTGAAGGAAGTAATTCTCCGATTCAAATGCAGGAGACGTTCACACTCAGTGGAGACCGGAATCATCTCAACTACACTCAAGTTTTGATCGATCCAGAGTCAAATGACCTGCCGGTAATCGGTCACAAGTGGTGGGAGTTTCAGCCGAATTCATATGTGCAGCCGTACGATTGCGTTGTGACTGAAGAGGGTAACGCCCAATACAACTAGATTCTAAATTGGCTATTTTGATCAGTCATTTGTCGGCTAGTCATAGGTATTCAAAAATCGAGGAATAAATATTATGTCTGGAGGAAGAAAAATGTTGAAAGTAATTATAGGGGCGGGCGCGTTGGTTGGTCTTTGTCTCGGCTTTTCAGTTTCGGTCAATGCTGAAACAACTGCCGAAGAAGCAGCAAATGAGGCTGTGGTTGCGAGACTACTCGAAGTTAAGGGTACTCCCTTATACAGGGAAGTAGCCGCGGAAGTGTTTACCGACGACCACGTAAGAACTCGACGCGAGTTTGAGAACCTTGTCTATCACTCCGATGATCCGATTCTAGGTGAAGCGGCTGACCCAGACTATATCGCCATTACAGAACGCGTAAATACTATCGAACGCCTTGTTGGAGATGGCGACATGGTAGCGGCGCAGATTCGAGTGCAAGGGAAACACACGGGCAATCTCTATGGTATCCCCGCCACGGGCAAAACCTTTGATGTGATGTCTAACGCAGTATTCCGTATGGAAGACGGAAAAATAGCCGAAAGCTGGTGGATGCTTCAAGAATCTGGAGTACTGATGGACTTAGGCGTCGGTCTTCCTAAGCGAGTTGATGGAAAAACTAATCTGGCTCCAGCCTATGACGATGTTCGCACCTTTGATGAAGGCCTTGCGGAGCATCTTGCGACCACACCACGAAATACCGACGAGTGGCACAATAAAACTCTGCTATTGAGCTATAAGGCATTGCCCGAAAATCGTGCAGTTTCTTGGTCTGAGCGCCGGCCCTATTCGAATCTCGAACGCGGCGGAATCAACGACATAATTGCTCGCGCAGATATTCTAGGTGTGGAAGGTAGCCACGGTGCTTCTATGAGTAATCGTCGCGACATGATTGCACACGCAATCACGAACGACACCGAAGGCATGATCCTATTTCGTCTAACTGCCGATAACTCGGGCCCATTGTTCGGCATCCCAGCTTCAGGTGTGAAACTGCATGACTGGGAAATCGGTTGGGCACGATTTGATGGACCAGGTAACTGGACTGACGCCTGGTGGACGGCGGATGAGCTTGGTTTTACTCTGCTAGTTGGCGGTAAAGAAAGCAGCCCAGAGTCGCTAAATTTTTGGGGCGAACAGTAATTAGAAGCAGGCTATATAGAGGTTAAACCCCCTTCGGGGTTAACCTCTTTTTGTTAGGAGGGGTCTAATATGAAAAGTGTTCTTTTGGCACTCGGGTTGGCTTTTTGCTTAGCGAGTCCGGCAGTCGCTCATCACAATTGGGCAGCCATCTACGATGTCGATGGAGATATAGAGTTTGAAGGTGTTATTAGCTCGATCGAGTTCGTAAATCCTCACATCCGCATTGGCTTTACCGTTGATGCTGGCACGCCAAATGAAATGACCTACACAACAGAAAGCAATTCTGTTGCATCCTTAACTCGTATGGGAGTTACTAAAGAATTACTCGCTGTGGGAACACCCGTAAGAGTTGCTGGTTATCCGTCTAGAACCCGCGACGACGATATGTTTATGAATCATCTGCTGTTACCGAGCGGCCGAGAAATTGTTTTCTTGCGCACAGCTGAAGCGCGCTGGCCAGAGGCTACCCGTGTCGGCAGCGCGGATGTGCTACATGGTGTTGTGGTTGAAGAAGATTATTCAAAACGACCTACCTCGATCTTCGGCGTCTGGTCCACCATTTATGGTGCTGAAGGAAGCCATCAGGCGATGAGAGCAGAGGTTCAGTGGACAGACTACGCTTTAAGCTATCAGGAGCAAGTTCGTAGCGACGGGAGTAGCCAGGAAGCTGCGCTTGAGTCGAGCTGCACCAGGAGTATTTTGGGAGCTCTCGGTTCCCCTTACCCAATTCAGTTAATCGACAACCAAGATGGAACCCTTACCCTCCACGCCGAATATTACGATTCGATCCGTACTATTCATCTGGGAGACATGCCGGCTGACCCTGTTATTCCTCATGAATTTAACGGTCACTATTCAGTGGGTCGGTTTGTTGGAGAAACTTTAGTTGTTGATTCTTTGTTTTATCGAGAAGGTGGCAAGGATGGCGACAACTATGAGCACCTTATTGAAACCTTTACGCTTACCGAGGATCACAATCGGCTGCAATACTCTCGTGTGACAATCGATCCGTTATTCCGATCCCTGCCAACCTTTCAAAGAAAGTGGTGGCAATACGTTCCTGGATCTTTTGTTCAGCCTTACGACTGCGCCTATTAGCGATTTTGACTAACCCTGGCGCTATTGCTCGAGCATTGCTTCTCTAAATTTGGAGGTGGCGTTAGTTCGCAGTACTTTATGAGGGTAAGACATAATCGTTTCTTTCGAATTTGTAGCCTAATCCGTACACAGATCGAATCGGGATATCTCCATCCGATACCTGACTCATTTTATTTCTCAACTTCTTAATACAGGTATCCACAGCGCGGTCACTCGCGTCGCTCGGGCCGCTGTAAATTTTGTTCTTGATCTGAGTTCTTGACAGAATCTTTCCCTCTTTCGAGTAGAGCAGCTTTAACATACGATATTCCGTCGCCGTGAGATCTAAACGCTTCCCTTTAAACACCGCTAACAGACTGGCATCGTCCATTACTAACAAATCTTTGTCGTTGATGGGGACAAAGTTATGTCTTCTCAGGACTGCAGTTACACGAGCGAGTATTTCTCTCGGGTTTACTGGCTTACAGATGTAGTCATCCGCTCCAAGGTCGTATCCTAATAGGCGATCAATTTCGTCCACTTTGGCCGTCAGCATAATGATAGGAATCTGCGAAAATTCTCGGATCTGCCTGCAAATTTCCACACCATCGACCTCTGGAAGCATGATGTCCAGCAGGATTAAATCCGGAGGCGATTTTCTAACCATATCAACAACGCCGCCGCCGGTATGCACTAGTTCTACTGAGTAGTAAGCGTTCTTTAGATAGTCTCCTACAATAGCCGCGACTTCCGTTTCATCTTCAACTACTAATATGTGATGTTTTTCTGAGGCCATAATTTTATACGTCTGATTGAATATTCGAAGAATGGAGTGGGATGTGAACACAAATGCCAAGTCCACCCTGTTCGGAAATAAATGCCGATGCATCTCCTCCATGCATTTCGGCACAGGTTTTAACTAATGAAAGTCCAAGCCCGGAGCCTCCAGTAGCCCGGCTGCGTGAAGATTCTTCTCGATAAAAGCGGTCGAATAGCATCTCCAGACTCTCTGGCGATACACCAGGCCCGTTGTCCGAAACAGTAAGTTCGGCATGTTTTTCGGTGGCTTTAAGTTGCAGATAAATTTCTCCGCCCTCATTTGTGTATCTGACACAATTAGAGAGCAAATTATCAATAATTTGTCTCAACCTTGTAGGGTCGCCATCAACAACCAGTTCGTCAGGTACTGAAGCATGTATTGAAAGCTGCCTAGTCGAGAAGGCTTCTTTCCTGCTCTCAATAGCCTTATTGATGATTTGAGAAAAGTCGGTAGATTCAATGTCACAGCTAAATGCATGCACATCGGACAAAGCTAGATAGTGGAGATCGTTTAGCAGCTCGGAAAGATGATCCAAGGATTCGGCATGCTTCTTCATCTCTTCTTTGTCGAGAGGCCGAATTCCGTCGAGCATAGCGTATGCTTGGGAAATGAGTCTGTAGAGAGGGGTTCGCAGCTCATGGGAAATGTTGACCAATCCTTGACGTCGCATAGATTCAGTTTCTTCAATCTGTTCTCTCTGTGTTTGTGTCACCTCGAGATACTCAGCGATTTCCTTGCTCATTTCGTTAAAACTTTGGGACAACAATCCAATTTCGTCGTTTGATGTAATGGGCACAGTTTGGTGCATTGTCTTCGGGCGCATAGCTTGTATCGCCCCACTAAGATTATTGATGGGTTTAGTCAATCTGCGCCCAAGAGATATGCCCACTGGAACTGCTATCAAGGCAACCAAGAAAAATGAAAACCAGAGAGAGTTGAAGAGGTCTTTCAAATACTGAACTTCTGTGCCCGTCAGTATTAGCTCTCCTTCTACGATGATATACCCAATACTTGTAGTGCCATCTAAATCCAATATTGGAATCGCTCTCTCGAGCTGCTCAGCCGTAGCGATGTCACCAACGGAAAAAGTGCCATTTGGAATCCATACTCTGCCCTCTAAGTCGGTAGCAATAAAATGTGCCGCGTTTTCGAGCCGTTCAGAGTCGAGAGGCTGCTGTCGGGTTTGGTTTAAAACCGCCTGATGATCTTCCCAAGATTGGGAGTTGTAGGCCTGTTCCAGTGAAAGCCCGTGATTTCGGTACCAGCCAACCACGTCCCGAGCGAACTCTTCACTGCTTCGCACCATGACAACGTTCTGAAAACGATCAGATAAAACTAAACGAGAAGAAAGACCAGCTAGTGCCACCGATAAAATACTCATGCAAATAAGCGAGACAACAATCTTGAGGCGCAGCGAGCTCATCCGCTCGCGGATGCTGCTCCAAAACATAGCTTGTCCTTGATTAAACATTGTTTCTGAGGGTCTGCTTTGTAATGCCAAAAAGCAGAGCTCGAGATGCTCGCGAACCAAAAATTTCGGAGCGATTACCTGCGTCAATAATACCTCGAATTAGGGCGCAACTATCCGCGCGCCGGAGTTCAAATATCTTGAACAGATCATTAATTTTTGCTTTGCAAAAACACTTAAATCGGATTTTCTTCATAAGTGGAATGATAGATTAAATGTGTCTACAATTGGGCTATTAGGGCCCAAAATTATTCTCCTCTCCCCACCCCAAAAAAATAAGGGAAAACCCCCAACAGATTTCAAAAGTCTTTATTGGCTTTGGAAATCGGTGCCAAGAGACTAAAAAATGAAACAAAAATCCCAAACTTTCACCCTTGCTCTGGTCGCTGCTTTTTTCTTGAGCGCATGCGGTATAGCGGACTATTCAACTGAAAATATGGAAATTGCCATCCCTAGCACGCAAATGGCCATAGTTCAGATTGGCAATGGCGGGGCGGAAGTTTTTCATTACCAGAGCGTTCCGGTTTTGGAGCCAGGTGAAGGGCAGGTTCTGGTAAAGGTGGTTGCTACAGCAATTAACCCAATTGAGCGCAGAAACCGTGTCGGCGGTGGCAGACCTCCTCAAGGTGGTGGTCCAGCCAGGGGTGCAGCTCCTAGTGATCCTTAACCAACTCTCCCTGGAGGAGACCTGTCGGGAATAGTCGTTAAATTGGGCGAAGGGGTAACTAATCTGCAGGTGGGTGACGCTGTGTTTTCCAAGGTTGCCATTGGTGGCGGTGGAGTTGATGGATTGAATGGCGCATATTCGGAGTACGTTATTACCAGAGCGGACCACACTAACCTTAAACCTGCAGACCAAACCTTTGCAGAGGCCTCTGGACTTGGCACCGTCGGCGTTACCGCGCTTCGGACGATATGGCATGCCGATGTGCAAGAAGGTGATCGAGTGTTTATCAATGGCATAGGCGGAGGTATTGGCTCCTCAGCGGCTCAGTTCGCTCTTGAGCGTGGCGCTTACGTCCTAGGTACTGCATCTGCCAGACACCATGCACATCTGTATTCAATTGGAGTTGATGAGGTCATTGACTACCGCGAGGTTCAATTTGATGAAGTCATTCAAGAGCCTGTTGACGTAGTTATTGAAACGGTAAGCACAGCGACCGCGAATCAGGCGCTCAACATTCTTCGGCCGGGCGGCAAGCTTGTCAGTATCGCTGGTGCTGCAGATCCAGATATGTGCGACACAAAGGCTTTGGATTGCTCTCGAATCGGCGGTGAATTTGGCTGGCCGAATACACAAATGTTGGCAGAAGTTGCCCAGCTAGCTTGGGATGGCCACTACCGATTGAATGTAGATGCGACTTTCCCCCTAGAGCAAGCTGCAGCGGCTCAGGATCAGAACTACAACGTTGGTACCTCGGGCAAGGTGGTACTAATTGTTGATGCCGAATTGGCAAACCAATACTAGCTTATAAAACATATCCGTCTGGGGGCGAAATGAGAATCAAATTGATCGAGCGGATTATCTCCGTGATTGTCATTCTGGTGATGACAGCATGTAGCAGTCAGAACGCGCAAATGAGTTCAGGTATAGATGTTGGTCTGACCCTAGTTACTGGCATCACGGGCAATCAGGGTGGGGGTGTTGCCGGTGCGCTTCTCGAAGAAGGTTATGCCGTGCGCGGCATGACACGTAATCCAGACTCTGAAGCGTCGCAACACTGGAGCGACCTCGGAGCGGAAATGGTATACGGAGATTTCACCCATCAAGCCAGTATTGATGCTGCGCTTGAAGGCGTTGATTACCTATTTATCAATCTTCAGGAACAGATTCCCGACTATATCAACGCAACCAAATACCTTCTCGACGCTGCCAATGCCGCGGGTGTTCGGCATATTCTCTACAGTAGTAATCGGCGCTCAGAGCCCGAACTTCCCCAAAGCGCATCGAAAACAGAAATTGAACTCTATCTTCGCGAAAGCGGTTATTCATACACCACACTGCGCATACCCCAAATGATGAGTAATTTTGTGCGTGAGCGTGATATGGCAAATGTTCTGCGTAACGGCATTGTTGGAAGAGGTTCCGAGCAGGCAACCTTCGCTTATTTTTCCCCAGACGATCTTGGCCCAATAGCCGTTGCTGCCATAGAAGATACCGAGTCCTGGAATGGTCGTGAAATTAATCTGGCGGGTGACGAATTAACCGACCGGGAACTGGCCTCTTTGCTGGGAGAAATTTCTGGCCTGAATATCGAATATGCGTCCCCAGAGCAGCAAGAAGCCCGATGGCTTGCCAATCAGGGGTTGTCTTACGACACAGAGCAATTGCGGGCTGAATTTCCCAGTATGAAGACTTTGCGGGAGTATCTGATAACAAATAACTACGGCGAAAAGCTGAAGTCTATGTCAATGCAGCCTTTGCCTCCCGAGCAGTCTGGCAGAGGAGGGCCACCACCCAGATAAGCAAAGGCGACTAGAAACAAGTTAATAAGAGGATCGGTTTTCGAGGCCTCATAAATCGATTGAGAGAATAATACTTATGCGCAATCTACTTAAAATTTTGATTTTTTCAGGCTTTGTATCGGTCTTAAACACTGCATCGGCAGACAGAGTCGAAGTTGCATTGGCTGTAAATCTTGGTGATACACACAATGCGAACTACTGTATTGATATGCCTGGCGGTCAGGAAAATGCAGATCCCACTCGGGATCTCCGGGTCTATACCTGCTATACCTATCAAGGCTTCGTCGGATTCGATCATGCGATGGACTCGGAAGCCATCGCCAATGGTCAATTTCATATGACAGGCTTTGATGTCTGCATGCAGGCTCAGGGTTTTACCGCAGGATCCGTAATTGCTGCTCGCGACTGTGATCAGGGTAATTCGATGCAGAAGTTTAATCTGCATGCCGATCAAACTATACGTTTGGAGGTTACAGACAACCTTTGTCTATCCGTTGGTGATGAGATTAGTTATGGTCGAAATGGTCCGGGTGGACACGAAATCAGAGACCTGACTCTGGAGCCTTGTTCTGAGGATAGCGCCTCGCACCAGCAGTGGGTTTTGCGTGATAGTGTCGATGGTTGAGCCCAGCCGGCCATGAACCAATGTTGCCAGCACTAATAAATAACCTGTTTTCCGGGGAGAAAAATGATTAGAAGACCGATTCATATGAGCAGTATTTTTGCCAGCCTGATTTTTACTGTCGGCTGCGGATCCACTCAGCTTAGTCCGAATTCCAATTCTGACTTGATTAGCTCATTTTCGGGTCCAGGTGCAGAACGTTCTATTGTGCGGATAACGGATGATATCTATCGTGCCTTTGACAATACGCACTCTAGCCTCTTTGTCGTTACCGATGAGGGAATCGTATTTATCGACCCCTTGAACCTGCCGGCGGCTGAGTGGTTTGCTCAGGAAATTGAAACGAACTTTGATCAGCCGGTAACACATATCCTCTATTCCCATGGACACCACGATCATGCATCAGGTGCGGCGGCATTTGGTGATGTTGAAATTATTTCCCATGTGAAAACTCTCTCGATGATAAACCCTTCCGTCGATCAGGCGCTTGCGCGCGGTTACCAAAATTACGACAACAACGGAAATGGGGTTATTCAGCGCACCGAAGCGGATGCAGAGCTCCTCGAAGTATTTGACCAGATAGACAGCAATGGCAATAACGTGCTGACGGGGCAGGAAACAGAAGGTTATTTCCATAGAAATATTGTCCCGCCAACCCAAACCTACGACAGCGAAATCAATCGGATGAGAATCGGCGGCAAGTTGTTTGAAATGCACTTTGTCGGTGGCAATCATGCGGCGGACATGTCGTACATTTTTCTACCGGAGGAGAGCATTGTTTTCTACGTTGACGTGATTTCTTTACGCGCTTTACCCTTCGGGCCACTCGCTTGGTACAGCAAGGAAGACAGCGAAAACACCTATGCCGAGGCCTTGTCGATTGGCGCCGATATTGCCATTCCCAGTCACGGTCCAATCGGTACGCAAGAAGACGTGCGTGATCTTGAGAGCTATATGTCGGATCTACGAGAGCGTGTGATGCGATTGATGGACGAAGGACTTTCTCTGGAGGAGATTCAATCAACAATCGATATGCGGGAGTACGCTGATTTCGATTACTTCGAGGACCGCCTGCCGCAAAATGTGATGGGTATGCATCGAACACTTATTGCGGAGCGAGCGGCGCAGTGACATAAAAAGGCTCCGATCAGGAGCCTTTTTATTCTAAAAGCGAAGCCCTAGTTCAAAGGGGCAAAGCGGCTGGTATTGTCCGGATCACATTCACTGGCATACATGGTTTCGTGTGGCACATGATATAGGTAGCTCGTACGTATATAGGGTCGAGCAATATATTCAGGATCCTCCAGCATAAATTCCACCCGTATATGGGTGCGATCCTCACTCAAGGTATAGCGCTCGACCACGTGTTTTTGCGAACCGGAAGGTACGCCAATTTGATAGGGAGAGCGGTGATAATCAAAATTCTGTGTGTCGACAACCAGAGTGTCACCTACCCAGTAGCCGATTGAATGTCCCGTCGCATAGGTCTCCGATGAATCTGGGTGAGATCTGCCGTCCATCCATACGGTGCGCAGTTCATTAAACCATTCACTGCGAATCAAAATTTTCTCCTCCTCTTGGCTGAGATCCCATTCCTGCAGATAAAGCCCTGATGAGCCCAATGCTGCCGGAGTTGGTCTGCCGACGCAGGTAGTTTCAGGATTGTCAGACGAGAGAGGGTCATATGCTTCTCTTGCTGCCCACCCGGCATCGGTTAGGGCTAGATTTTCGATAAAGGAACAATCAAAACCGCCACTACAGGAGCGATCTCTGGATTCGTCTTCGAGATCCCTTGGCCTTGGGCTCACGTCTATGCGAAGAGCAGATTCACCTGGGCTGCGCCCTGCCCATTTACCCTGCATGGAATCGGCTGGCACAAGAACGATCTGTTCAGCTTCAGGGTTAGTGGCGACCGGAGAGCCATCAGCGAACTGAATAGATTCCAGCTTGCCGTGGGTTCTGCCGTCTTCCGCTGGGTGGGCTCTCACCACGACCGTATCTCCCTCATTCAGGGAATCTCTGCTCCAACCCCTGCGAGCCAAGACATTGATTGCCACGAGTTGAATATCCCAGGTTTCTGGGTTTGCCGTCGTTGTTTCGATTTCAAGATAGACATGGGGTTGTCGCCATCGGAAGGCGGTTACTTCGCCTTCTAAGACAACAACTCGACTTTCATCAATGCCCGCGTCGCTGTGGTGTGCCTGGGTGGCGTGAGACAATGCTAAGACACCAGTAATGGCCCAAAGATGAAGTTTCATTTTCCCTCCGAGGAATGAGATTCAAGAATTATAGCCATATTTTAGCCACAAAGTGGCTAGAGATGTTTTTCTGGGATGTTAAGTTTTCTGGCAAGTTATTTGGCCAAGCAGACAAATGGATTTTAGTGGTGTCGAATGGGCGTCATTAGCCGCTGTTAGTTTTTCTTGCTTCATAACGGGCTTGGCGCGATGTAGGCTAGTTCTGTCTAGATCGAAGAGGTACTCTATCCAAGTGAGTACAAAGGAAGGGGGGGTTCAATTGATTTGCTTCAGATCTTGCATGGTCGTTTTTTTAGGTCTTTTCCTCGCTGCATGTCAGCAACAAGATTCGACCGAGCCGCCTGTTAATCTAGCTTCAGCGAGCGAGCGTGCCTGGAATTTTGAGCGTCTAGGTACCGGCCTGACTGCGGACGGGAATATCGATTTGGGAGCCTACGCCAAGCTTGGCCCCTGGCCAAACCCCGATGGCAATATCATTTACTCTGGTTGTTACGACCCTTCCACTCTGACTCCGGAGATTTCTGGTTCGGATCGTTGCTTTTCTACTGTGGATATTTCTGACCCACTGAACCCGGTTCGTCTTGCTACTGTTTTTACCTTTGATACTGAGAATTCACCTACGCCTCCGAGAGGGCATGTTGTCTGGTCGGCGGACTATCCCTTCCCTAATCTGCCAGTGCAGTCACCCTGTATGGTGGACTGGCTGGATCCGGAAATCGCAGCTGGAGCTGAAGCACCGGCTTGCTGGGACCCAGGTTGGAATACCCACACCCACTATGTGCAAAAAGGACCGGGCAATATTATTGGTGTGAACCAGGAGTTTTATCGTTCTGGCACTAAGTTTCAGGCGGGCTACCACGGCGTCAAATTTTATGATGTATCTGATCCAGCCAATCCCGAGTTTGTCTCCTATTGGGAGGCGCCTGTAACTGACCCTGATCCCGAGACAGGCCGCTACGTAGATTCCGGTGGAGTGCACCACTTCAATTTTATGGGTGATCATGTCTATGTGGGATCGGAATACGAAGGCTATATCGGCAAGATTTTTGTGATGGTTGATATTAGTGATCCCACTAATCCGGTGGAATCGGGAAAGTGGTGGATTCCTGGTCAAAAGACACCGGAAGAAGACGCTGTTCGAGACTGGGTTCACCAGCCGTCTTTTATCTTCCCGGCTGTGAAGAACGAAGATGACAAGTGGACCAAGCATGTGGGTATGCACTACGTCAGCATGAACGAGGAAAACACCCGCGCCTACCTGTCATATCACCAGGCTGGGCTTGTCATTCTGGATATTAGCGATAAATCTTCGCCGCAACTTATTTCCCAGTACGACTATATTCTTCCCGATGTCGATCCGACTAACCCGGATATTGAGGCCTGTATCGCTGCCGCCGGCGGACAGCCTGCAGGCTGCGGCAATGCCCACTCAGCCAAGCTTCTGCCCGGCCGAGATGATCTTCTAATTATGTCGGACGAATACTTCACCTGTCCCTATGGCCATGTGCGTATGTTTGACATCAGCGATGAAGCTAACCCACAGATCATCTCTCACTTTCTGACCGACGAGAATTTGAATTGCAGCGAAGAGGATCCTCAGCTGCCGCCGGATCCCTCACAATATCGGGTGGTGGTAACCTCACGACCTTTGGTAATTGGTCCTTCATCCCATATTGGCAATGCTTGGGGTGATGTCTACTTTATGGCCTGGTATGGCGGTGGTGTGCGTGCCATTGATATTTCTGATCCAGCGAATCTCTCAGAGGTAGGCTACTACGAGTACAGTATTAACGAGGACTTTGGTGTTGGTGATCCAGCCTATACGGGCTCCCACACCTACGATGTACTAATTGGTGAGGAGGGGCATCTTTTTGTTGCTGATGCCTCCGCAGGATTGCGAGTACTTCGGTATACCGGTCCAGGCACACCCGAATAAATTTAAAAAATGCGGATTAAACTTGGGGGTAATGATGAATAGATTAAGGTTTGGACTGCTGACAACAGTTGCGTTTCAGATGCTGGTCGTTGGACAGGTCGCAGCTCAGGATGGCCCACAATTTGAGGTCGACAGCAGTTGGCCCAGGCCTCTGCCAGAAGGTTGGATACATGGTCAGTTGGGTGGAAATTGCGTGGATTCACATGACCACATCGCTGTGGTGGATCGACGCAACATCACTGAGGAAGAAACACAGACATCAAGAGCGGCCCCACCCATTCAGCTATTTGATACAGAAGGTAATTTGGTAGGGGCTTTTGGCGACCCGCAGGTAGTGCCGATGTCTATTCATGGATGCGTATTTGATTTAGACAACAATATTTATGTCGCCGGAAATGCTGATGGCATTATTCAAAAGTACAGTCACGAGGGTGAACTGTTGCTGCAAATTGGCAGTAAAGGAGCCTTCGATTCCTCAACAGGGCTGATTGATGGTGCGCCACAAAACTCCAGCCCAGCACAGTTATTCCGGCCATCAGATATTGCGGTTGATCCGGACAATGGCGATATCTACATTTCCGATGGCTACGGCAATAGGCGTGTTGCTGTATTCAATAAAGAGGGTGATTTTCTTCGCCAGTGGGGTCGTCAGGCAAGTGTTGAAGAGAGTCGTGCCGGAGTAGGGGGCGCCTTTGCTAGAGTTGTTCACTGCATAACTATGAGCAATGCCGGTCTGCTCTACGTGTGTGATCGCCAAGGCGATCGAGTGCAGGTGTTTGATAAGCAGGGTAATTTTATTCGGAATATCTGGGTTAAAACTGGTACTCCAGATGTTCCCGATCCTCGAGGCACTGTCTGGACCGTTGATTTTTCCCCTGACGAAGAACAGCAGTATCTCTATGTCATGAATGGCTTCAAGGAAGTAGTGCATGTTCTGGATCATCAAAGTGGCGAAGTCTTGTCGGGTTTTGGGCGGCCGGGACATTATGCTGGTGATTTCACCCACGGTCACACCATTGCGGTGGATTCTATGGGCAACATCTATGTCGCAGAAACGGCAACAGGAAGGCGAGTGCAGCGTTTCGTTCCAGTGCAATAAATAATTCTTCTCATGAAAACTAAGGCGCAAGGGTTGCGCCTTTAACCTCAAATATTGTGCAGTAAAAAGGTTTCAATTATTTCGATTGAAAAATATTTAAATGACGCTGCTAGGGTAGATTCATCGCTGTGATGCAAAGTATTTTTTTTCTCAAAACTCTGTCGCTTGGGATATTGGCCGCTGTTGTTTTTAGCTCAACAAATACCCTGTCTCAGGCTGCCGATAGTTCCAGATTAGTCGAAGAGATTCAGGTTGTTTCTACCAGTCGGCAACCGCAAAACTTATCAGATACCAACTCTGCTATCTCGGTTCTTGAAGAGAATGAATTGCGCCTTGTCGCGCATTCCCATTATCAAGAGTCTCTCAATCGTTTGCCGGGCGTTAACGTGCATCGAAATAGCGGCCAAGAAAGTTTGGTCTCCATCAGATCGCCGGTTCTGACGGGCGCAGGTGCCTGCGGTGCATTCCTGATTGCAGAGAACGGTATTCCCCTGCGCTCCAATGGTTTCTGTAACGTCAATGAGATGTTCGATGCACACACTGAAAATGCGCAGCAGATCGAAGTGGTCAGAGGGCCTGGCAGTGCATTCTGGGGTTCCAATGCGGTACATGGCCTGATCAATGTGGTGTTGCCTGAGCCGGGAGAAGTCGGCGATATACGACTCGAGATAGGTCCCAGAGGTTCTTATCGAGCTCAGGGAGCAATAGGTTATGACCTTGGAGATTTTAAGCAAACTCTTCTTTTTAGCGGTGGCAGTGAAGAAGGGTTTCGAGACGAGTCGGGTGTGGATCAGCAAAAGGTTTCTTGGCTCTACAGTTATCAGACCGAGGGCGAAATTAAGTTAGATGGGGGTTTCACCCGCACCAATTTGAACCAGGAAACCGCTGGATTTTTGGTGGGATCTGATTCTTATAAAGACGCTTCCTTGCGAGAAACTAACGCAAACCCCGAGGCCTATCGCGATAGCAGCAGCACAAGGCTGTGGAGTTCCGTTTCTTTAAGCCATCAAAACTGGGATCTGATTTTTACGCCCTACCTGCGAGATGTTGATATGAGCTTTATTCAGCATTTTTTACCCGGGCAACCCATAGAAGATTTTTCTCATCAGAGCATCGGTATGCGAACTGCGGGGTATCGCAACCTACAAAATGGCGCGCGGCTTTCTTTGGGAATGGACTTCGAATTTACTGAGGCTGCATTGCAGCAGAGGCAGCCCAATCCAACCTCTGGGTCTTTCTTTTTGGTAAACACCCTTCCGCAGGGCAAACACTATGACTATGAGGTGAGCGCCCACCAAGTTGCCGGCTTTGCTAGCTACGAGCAGGAAATTTCTGAAGGCTGGAATCTGTCTCTCGGGGCACGACTAGAGAACATTAGCTACGACTATAAGAATCAGATGATTGATGGTCGAACCGATGAGTTTGGTGTTCCCTGTGCTCTGGGTTGTCGCTACAACCGTCCCGCTAATAGAACGGATTCCTTTACTAATCTATCTCCTAAATTCGCCCTAAGTTATGAGCTAAACGAAAACCATAAAGTCTATGCTCGAATTCAACGAGGCTTTCGAGCGCCTCAAGCCACCGAGTTGTATCGATTACAAAACAATCAGTCCGTTGCGGATCTGGAATCGGTTGAATTGGATAGCTATGAGTTAGCACTGGAGGCTAGGGGTGCAGGTTGGAGTTATAGCGCGAGCCTATATTTAATGAACAAAGAAAATGAAATATTCCAGAACAGTTCGCGGGAAAACCTAAACGATAACCACACGCGGCACCGAGGATTCGAGCTGGAGATCGGGCGTGATCTTAGCGAACAGGTTTCACTTGTCGGCGTCTTCAATCTTGCCAGACACACTTACGAGAACTCTCTTCTTTCCGGCGTCACCGACATCCAAGGAAATGAAGTCGACACTGCTCCCAATCAATTTGGTAACTTGCGGCTTAACTGGAAAATGACTCCAGCCCTCACCACTGAGTTGGAGTGGGTTCTGATGGGGGAGTACTTTACTAACCCCGAAAATACGGCCGAGTATGAAGGGCACAATCTTCTCAATTTACGCGGGCAGTATGTGTTGAGCCAAGACCTCAGTTTTTCTCTAAACCTGATGAATCTTAGCGACAACAATTACGCGGAGCGGGCGGATTGGACTACCTTCACTGGTGACCGATATTTTCCCGGCGAGGGAAGGCGCATATTCTTCGCCCTAAACTGGAGTTTTAAGTAATTGATAATTAAGTTGATGTTTGGCTGTCTTTGGCGACAAGCTGTCCGCCATCGATTCACCCAAATTTGGGTTCAAGAAATAGACTTCTCTTACAACTAAGAATGCGAGTCTAAGAAAGCGAGGCTAAAAATGTTGAAAGTTGGAAAATCAGTTTTAACTCCCATCAAGCTGGCGGGCCTGATGCTCGGCTTGAGCACCATCGCCAATGCACAGTCTTCAGACTTTGAAGTCAGGGTGCTCGGTCAGTATGACGTTCCCTGGGCACTGGAATTTCTTCCCGATGACCGACTTCTGCTAAGCGAAATGCCAGGAGCCCTAAAACTTCTAGATGAAGAGGGGCAACTGCTTGGTGATATCTCAGGTTTGCCAGAGGTTTCCTACGGAGGGCAGGGCGGTTTTGGCGACATCGTATTACACCCCAATTTTTCGCGTAACAGATTGCTCTATATGAGCTATGCCGAAGCGGGCCCTGGCGATACCTCGGGCGCCGCCGTAGCTCGTGCAAGATTGGAGCTTGATGAAAATGGAGGCGAGTTAGTCGATCTTGAAGTGATCTGGCGACAGGTTCCTAAGGTTTCAGGCCAGGGACACTTTGGACATCGCATCGTCTTTGGACCAAATGGTTATCTCTGGATCAGTTCCGGCGAACGCCAAAAGTTCGATCCGGCACAGGATATGGAGTCTAATCTTGGCAAAGTTATCCGTCTAAACGAGGATGGCTCTGTGCCAGATGACAACCCCTTCCCCTACGGAGAAGTCACCTCGGAAATCTGGTCCCTCGGTCATCGCAATCCATTGGGTATGGGCTTTGATCAAGATGGTCGTCTCTGGGACGTGGAAATGGGCCCGAGCGGTGGCGATGAACTAAATCTGGTTCGCCGTGGTTCAAACTACGGCTATCCCGAAGTTTCTAATGGCGATCATTACAGTGGCCTGCCTATGCCAGACCATGACACACGCCCTGAGTTCTCACCGCCCGCCATTACCTGGACCCCGGTGATTTCCCCTTCAAGCATGTTGTTCTACGACGGCGATATGTTTCCCCAGTGGCGCGGTGACGCCTTTATTGGCGGTTTGTCTTCCATGGCGCTGATTCGTGTCGACTTTAATGGCGACACAGCTTGGGAAGCTGAGCGCTTTGAGATGAATCGCAGAATTCGAGATGTGGAGCAGGGCCCCGATGGTGCCCTTTGGTTAATTGAAGGCGGGAGAAGAGGCGCGGAAGGGCATTTGCTCAAGCTTACCGCGCCAGATTAACGGACGTCATTCCTCCTAGGGGTTTACCCAGTCTCTCCAGTCGGCGGACGCGCCGTCTGGCAGGATTGGCGCCTCTAGGTCGATCATGGGTTTTGCTTTATACCAACCCTGCCGATCTGAGATATTTTCACTGCAAGGCTCTAGAGATATTTCCCTCGACTTAAACTGAGTTGGATAGGCCAAGCCGCCACTCGTGAGGACGCCAGGTGTTTCGCTAATCGTAAGGCAGAGGTCAGTATTTGCCATAGGCCGGACATTCGCCGCACTGAAATCCCATTTTTGCTTTTCAGCTCCTGAGCACTCACCAAGATGAACAGTCGCCCCAGCTTCTCCTGAGGAAGGTTCAACACAAAGTCCGTACTCCGGCATAAACAGGTCGCCAGAATTTGTTCGTTCGCGGGAAAAAATTGTATCCCTGTGCCACATGCCCTCTTTGCAGCTGTGTACATTCAGCTGGATGCCATCCAGATTGTCTCGATTTCCGGGAATGTCGAGGCAATAAAAACGCCATTCGTCCAGCGGTGCCAAAACACGCAGATAGATATCATCGGGCCCGTCTGTAATAGCCCATCTGGTCTTCATTTCTTCAGAAATTGGTGGGATTTCTTCCTGAGCCATCGAGAGACTGGCCCAGCCAGTAAGTATTAAACCGACAAGCAATTTTAGTAACGGAATTTGTCTATTTTTCACTAGAACTCTCCTGAAGTCAGATTTCTATAGTTTATAAAGAGCAGAGGTAAGAGACGCAGCAGCTATCAAAACCGCGAAGATCTGATCCAAGTGTCAGCTCGCGCCCAACTCTGTTCGAATTCTTCATCCACAGTCGCATCAACCTTATTCTGAGCAGCTAAAGCTTCCTTCAGGCCAAAGAGCGACCAGCCGTTGAGCGGGCGATCTAGCAGCTCTTCACGATAGACACGTTCCGCATCCCTATAGCGCTCGGCTTCTAACAAGGCCGCTCCAAGCCAGTGACGAGCGGCAAAAGGAAGTGGTTCGGGCTCGTCATAGCCAAGGGCATCTTCATGCTCAACCGATCGTTCAAAGGCTCTGATGGCATTTCTTAGATCGCCTTCTTGCCAGTGAATTTCGCCTTCTAGTATTTCTTGCAGAACTGATAGCAGACGGCTGGCTGAATCGAAACGGAATCTGGCTTCAGTGGTCTCCGCAAGGTCGGTAAGTCTGTCGAGATGGGCACGAGCAAATGCCACTTCTCCGACTTTCAGGTTTGCATACCCCTGCGCAAAATCCCAAACCCCTGCGGGGTAATCCTCTTCTGGTCTATCGCCGACTAAGAGTATTTCTTCGAACCGCCCAAATCGAATCAAGGTCAGCATTTGGAACATATTATTGCCTAGCAGCTTAGACAGATCCTTTCCGGCTTGTGTTGCGATTGCACCTTGGCCATCCATGGACGCCGAAAAAAGCAGCATGTGCAGATTGTGGGTGGGATATATAGCAACGCCCTCACCAAAGGCCGCTTTTTGGTCAGTATGCCAGGCTTGTATATTTGCCCTGACGCTGTCTCCCCAGCGTCCGATTTCATTCCAAGTGTGGGATGGCATGTGATTCAGATGACTCGCCCCGGGGATGGCATTCCCCATAAACTCTGAACAAGGTTCGGCCCGCTCGGGTTGGGTCGTAGATTCTGTTGCATGAATATAGAGGTGGCAGGCAAATGGGTGACGAATATCTTGAGCCAATACGCCTTCCAAGACTGACAGAAGGAATACGACATTTGGTGCGGTAATATCGCGATGGCCTCGGCGTTCTATAAGAAGAAACAAGGCATCGGCGTAAAGTGTTGCGGCATCCAAGTCATCTGGGTAAGCAGCGGCTAAACCCGCCATTGCTTCAGCATAGGCTTCATCCTGAATCTGACGCTGTTCAAAGTCATAGTTTTCTACATAGCGCACAGAGAGTGCATCTATATAGGCCTGCTCCCGGGCCGTTGATTCGGGTTTTAGCTGTATTGCCTGTTGTAGGGCTTCATAGGCGTAGGGGGCATCGGCTTCGGACATAGGTACATTTAGATAGGAGCCCCAGGCCCAAGCTTCTCCCCAGTAACACATAGCGCAATCCTGATCTTCTCGTTGTGCTTCACGAAATGACCGAACTGCTTCATATTTGCCATAGGCAAACATCAGTTGCATGCCTTGATCAAAGAACGCCTGAGCTTGAGAAGAATCCGTAGTAATAGGGAAGGAATAACTTCCAAGTGCGGATGAAGCCAAAGGAAAAGGCTCGGCCAGCATTTCTTCCAGCTCATCCGCAGACTGTGCAACAGCACCAATACTGCAAAGTAAAAATGTGTATATCGAAGCCTGAAAAACACTTCTAAGACCGGCAAGACTGAATTTGCGATTCATTATTCCCCCTAAATTTGCCCCCTATTATGCAAGGCGATTCAATATTGGTGAAAGTATATATTCTGGGTGAGTGAGTGGATTGAGCCCTTACCTCTTTCTGCCGAATTACTAGATCTTATTTTTATCGCTCTTCCAAATATGACTAAAATGTTATTAAATAATGTATTAAATAAATCAAAAGGCGTAAAAAACCTTAAGATTTCACAATGCGTAGATCGCTGTTGAAGAGGGAAAAGAATGGTCGTTAAAAGTTTAGCCTTGCAAGTGCGATGGATTTTGTTTTTCGCAACAGTTCTGGTTTTTCAGAATAATTGGGCGGCAGAGGCCACCGAGTCAGTGGATCAGATCGATTACCCGGACCCAAGTAGTTTTGCTTTTGAAGAGGCTGTGGAAGAACCAGCGCGAGTCATACAGTCACAGCAGTCGACGGTTACCTATGGAAACCACCCACGAGCAACGAATGATCCACTATTTATCGCTCAGGAATTGTTGGGCCGTCCTACGGATACCGAGATCACCGTTAATGCGGTTGCTCGGCGTGATCTTGAGGCTTATTACGAGTACGGAACTGATTCCGGGCACTACACAGATCGCACCGGCCGCATCAATTTTCTTGCCGAAGAATCAATGCATCAGCTGATAGAAGGCTTGGAGCCCAATACGCAGTACTACTATCGCATGCGATATCGTGAGCCAGGAGATGCTGATTTTAGTGCTCGTGAGGAGCGAAGTTTTCATACTCAGCGTCCACCGGGCAGCGACTTTAGTTTTGTTATTCAGGCCGATCCGCACATGCTGTCAAACAATAGCGCAGAGGCTTATGAGCTCAGCTTAAACAAGATGCTCGCAGATCAACCAGATTTCATGCTAGACCTGGGCGACACATTTTTCATAGACCGCTATCTTCGAACGGGACCGCTCACGCGAGATCTGGTTATGGGGCGCGTCCAGTTGATGCGTTCCTATTTTGATTTGATTAATCACTCAGTACCGCTTTTCTTGGTTAATGGAAATCATGAAGGCGAATGGGGAAGGTTCCTCGATGGAACCGCAAACAATATGGCGGTTTTGGGTACCCTCGGTCGAAAAGAATACTTCCCCAACCCTGAACCCAATGATTTCTATACAGGCGGAACAGAGAAAGAAGAGTTTATCGGCTTGCGGCAGGCGAACTATGCCTGGGAGTGGGGGGATGCACTCTTTATTGCTCTTGACCCCTACTGGAATACTGCATCTGATTTCGGTAGGAATGATTGGGCGGTCACCCTCGGAGAGCAACAATATTGGTGGTTTAGGCAAACGCTGGAAAACAGCGACGCCAAATATACCTTTGTATTTGCCCATAATTTAATCGGCGGTCTGAATATGAGAGGGCAGATGCGCGGCGGTATCGAAACAACGAAGTACAAAGAAATGGGTGGCCACAATCTGGATGGTACCTGGGGTTTTGACGATGAGAGACCAGGCTGGGGAATACCCATTCATCAACTATTGGTGGCGAACAAGAAAGAGGCAACGATATTTTTCACTGGACATGATCATCTCTACGTTCATCAGGAACAGGATGGCATTGTCTATCAGACCACTCCGGTGCCCGCCACGCGTGGGCTGCTCGATGTTCGCAATTCTGCCGTCAACTTCAACTACAACCACGGAACCGTTGTAAACGGCGGAGGCTACCTTCGAGTCAACGTGTCATCGGAGCAGGTCGAGGTGGAATACGTTCGAACATTCCTTCCAGAAGAGGAAAACGAAGACCTCTATGACGGCATGATTGGTCACAGATATAGCATTCAGGCAGAGTAAAAAGAGGGGATTGAAGTGAGAAAACCAGTGAAAGAATTTATCTTTGTGACCGTATCCGTCTGGTTGGTCTCGGTGGCTGCAGTTGCGCAAACGCAATTCCCTGGTGACATCCTTCTTGGGCGCCCAACGGACAATTCCATTGCCGTTAGCGTCATGGCTTTTAGAGATGCGCAAATTTATCTTGAGTACGGCCAAGAATCACAAAATTACAGCCAAACTACCCCGACTCAGCAACTAGCTGCGGACGATGTCCAGGTATTTGAGCTGGATGGCTTGGAGGGTAATTCTGAATATTTTTATCGGCTGCGCTATCAATCCAATACCTCTCAAATCGAGCAAGACTACGCCCACACGGAGGAATACAGTTTCAATACGGCAAAGCCAGCCGGGACCAGTTTCAGCTTTGCAGTGGAAGCTGATCCGCATCTAGGTGCTCGCACGCGTTTTGAAAAATGGTGCGGCCCACGTTGTGAACGAGAAGCGGCGGACGATGAAATCTACGTTCGTACAGTAGAGAACATGCTCGCTTACGATCCGGATTTTCTTGTGGATCTGGGCGATTTTTTTATGACCGCCCAAAACCATCAAAATGGTCTATTCCCAATACAGGAAAGAGAGGGCGGAGCACCCATCACTGAGGCAGAAGTTGTCGCCGACACGCAGTATGTGCGTTCGCTTTATACCTATGGTGGACCTTCCATTCCCTTTTTCCTGGTACAAGGAAATCACGAGGCTGAGGACAGCGCCAGACTAAATGGCACTCCAGATAACATGGCAGTCTGGGCTGTGAATGCGCGCAAAAAATACTTTCCTTCTCCCACAGATAACGAGTTTTACACTGGTCCGACTGAGGAATACGAATTTATTGGTCGTCAGGACGGTTACTACGCTTGGGAATGGGGTAATGCGCTTTTTGTGGCCCTAGATCCTTTCTGGGAGCGAAACCTTGGTCAAGGTGCCTGGGGTCGTTCACTTGGACGCACTCAGTTCAATTGGTTGAAGGAAACTCTGGAATCCAGCGATGCCAAATTTAAGTTTGTCTTTATCCACCACCTAGTCGGCGGGTGTGACAATTCCTTTGGGTCTTCTCGAGGAGGCACGCTTTGCTCAGATTATTTTGAATGGGGTGGCCGTACTCCATTCGACTATGAGTCCAGATGGCTGGGCATCACTGCGAACGACAATTTGCCCCAAACCGACCCCAACGCGATTCCCGCTGTACGGCGAGTGGATTCCTCTACTGAGTCTTTTGATTTCGAAGCGCAACGCCCCGGTTGGGGAGGACAACCTATTCAAGATCTTTTGTTAGAGAATAATGTTCAAATCGTTTTCCACGGACATGATCATCTCTTTGTGAAAGAGGAGCACGCCAATGCATCCTCTATCAGGAAGTTCCGCAGCCCTCTCGATCAGCACCTTCGGGGGACGGATTGTTGCGGCAGGCGGCAAATCAAAGCTACGACTACGAAGAGGGTTTGGTGCTTTCCGGCGGCGGTTTTCTAAACGTAACCGTTGCAGAAGACGAAGTCAGAGTAGATTACATTCGTACGCTAGATGATTGCGATCTTGCTAATGAGGTTCCCTGTGGAGAGATTGCGCACAGTTACAGCCTATCAGCGGAGTAGGTTGAGCTTTTAGATAGAGGATTCAGGCAGCTCAAAGCTATAGCCCGCACCGTAAACTGAGCGAATAGGACTTTCTCCCTCGACAACGCTGCTGATTTTGTCCCTCAGCTTCTTGATAGCAGCGTCCACAGTGCGGGAGTTGTTTCCTCGGGAAGTACCATAAATCTTTTTCCGTATTTGCTCGCGGGTAAAGATCTTTCCGTCTCCCGAATGAAGCATTTTCAAGAGCTGGAATTCCTTCAGCGTTAGGTCCAGCCGTTGCCCCTTATACGTAGCTAGCAGCCTTGAGTCGTCAAATTCCAAAATTGTTCTACTCTTCGGCAGGCTCGGCCCAGAGCGTCGCAATGCTGCTTTGACGCGGGCCAATATCTCGCGTGGATTAACGGGTTTACAAATGTAGTCGTCCGCCCCGGTGTCGAATCCCAGTATTCGATCAAGCTCATCAACCCGCGCTGTCAGCAAAATTATTGGCACATCAGAGAAGCTTCGTATCTTCCGACAAATGGTTATGCCGTCCACTTCTGGCAGCATAATGTCCAGTAGAATTAAGTCTGGCTCGGACTCTCGAACACTCTCTATCACTCCCTCGCCGGTGTGAGTTGTGTCAACCGAATATCCAGCTTTAAGTAAGTAGCGCGTGATGATATCCGCGGCTTTAACTTCATCTTCAACAAATAGAATGTGTTTAACTTCGCCGGACATATGATCTCGCAATTAGCCTTGGGTTGTTTCGGTGGTGAGTGGAATACTGACTCGAATCCCTAGCCCGCCTTCATCGGACAAAAATGCTTCGGCATCTCCCGAGTGAAGTTCGGCGTAGGTTTTTACCAGGGATAAACCTATGCCGGTGCCGCCGGTGGCTCGACTTCGTGACTGCTCAACTCGATAAAATCGATCAAAAAGGGAATGCAGACTTTCTGGTGGGACTCCGGGACCGCTATCCAGCACCACCAGCTCAGCTATTTCATCGGTAGCCGATAGTTGAATAGAAATTTCTCCACCTTCATCTGCGTAGCGGATGCAATTGATCAGCAAGTTATCAAGAATCTGGCGCAGGCGCGTAGAGTCACCCTCCACCATTAGTTCATCAGGCAGGCTCAGGTTTAGCTTGAATTGCTTCGATGCCAAATCATCTTCTTTGGCTTCCGCCGCCTCACGAACCACCTGTACAAAGTCAGTGGGTTTGATATCACATTCCAGTCGATGTACGTCAGCGAGGGACAGATGATGAAGGTCGTCCACCAATTCACTTAGATGATCGAGCGACTCGGCTAGGCTGGCCACTTCTTTCCTGTCGATTTCCAATACGCCATCAAGCATGCCGTAAGCCTGTGCCACTAGACTATAGAGAGGCGTTCTCAATTCATGAGAGATACTGACAAGCGCCTGCTTTCTCATGGTCTCCGTATCAACAATCTTTTCTTTTTGGTGCTGAATCACTTCAATAAAGGTTGCCAGTTCCTGACTCATTTCATTAAAGCTCTGGGAGAGAAGCCCGATTTCATCCTTGGAGGTGATGGGCACTTTTTGATACACGGATTTAGGCCTCATGGCCTCAATAGCATCTTTGAGTTTATTGATGGGATCAGTTAGATGCCGTCCCAATAGAATTCCTATTGGCGCAGCGACTAAAGCAACAATCAGCAAGGAGACCCACCAGGAGTTAGTTAACGCTCGCAAATACTGGGCTTCGGTTCCCGAGAGTGTCAGACGCCCCTCAACCAGGATATAACCGATCACTTCGTCATCCCTTACTGCCTCAACGTTCACAAGGGGAATAGCGTCGTCCAGTTCCGATGCCGGGACAATGTCGCCCAGCTCATAGCTTCCAGCTGGAGCCCATACATAGCCCTTTAGATCGGTTCCAATAAAGCGCGCGATATCAGGATTGGGTGGTTCATCTCTTGCTGGTCGAAGCTCGCGAAATCGTGATCTGTATTCATTCCAGGATTCGGCCGCGTTTGCCTCTGCAAAAGAACCGTATAGATTGTAGTAGGACAAAATGTCGCGCTGAAAACCATTTGCGCTTCGCGTTACCACAACGTCTTCAAATTCTTCTATAAGCACTACACGAGAAAACAACCCTCCCAGAGCGATCGAAAAGATACTCATTCCAATCAGAGAGATAACAATTTTAAGGCGAAGCGAATTCGCATTGGCTCGAAGCGCTTTAAACATAAAAGGTCTTTTTTGTAGACACATAAATATGTGATTAATGTTACTGAATATTGAGGAAAAAGTACTTTTTAATAGAGGTTGGTATTTGGGAAAGATCGACCAGAGAACAAATAAAAAAGCCCACCCCTTTCGGAGTGAGCTTTCTATTTGGTGG